>Ga0157364_1003746_pt1 | contig 14874 bp, 4 predicted proteins | sample AttsexASBM2_FD_111476 | JGI IMG/M metagenome (GOLD analysis project Ga0157364, IMG submission 111476) | Fungus gardens microbial communities from leaf cutter ant in Ribeirão Preto, State of São Paulo, Brazil - Atta sexdens ASBM2 | ecosystem: Host-associated > Fungi > Mycelium > Unclassified ... | reverse complement strand
GCTCGCGAATTGTTAACAAAATAAAATTCTTTTATGTCATAAATTTACACATCATTATTCCGCTCGGTCTTATGTTTTTCGGCGCACAGCTCCTCGGAATCAGAACATGACAGGGACCTTGCAGGATCATATCATGTGCATTCAACTGGTCGAAGGACCGGAAGTCCGGCAAAGGATACACACGGAACACGCGAGGCGCGCTTCTGCTGCGAAAGCTTTGCAGTAACGCATAATTTGCGGCGTTGTCCCTCGAATTGCGATGATCCTTTCTTTTGGCGAAGTAAGGCAAGATCTTGGCCAAAGGATTGCCTATCTTCGTGTTAGATACCTCCTTCTTCTTAACAACTTCATCCTTTATCGTTGCGTTTGCGATTGCATCAAGCACGTGCACTTCTGTAAACTCCTCGAGCAGCCCATACGCGAATTTCGGCTCTGAATCCTCTGCAAGGATTACATACAGAATATCTTCTTAATATCCTTTACATTAAATACGTTATTAAAATATTAAAAATATATTTAAATATATTTTTATATTCTCTTAACTTTGAAGAATTTAATGAAATCATTTGATATTATTAATATATTATTAATATATTAATGTATATCCTGATATATGTTAATATTTTAATAACGCCAAATAACTTCATCAGTTACTTTGACTACTTCCTTTGCAATCAACAACTTTCTAAAATATGATAATATTAAAACGGACATGGTATATACAAACAGATCAATTCAACATTTACGTAATCAAAAATAATAGCGCTATTTCTATAGCGCTAATTCTATGTTATATACTCAAATATATTACGAAAAACAAGCGACTTGCCCGCAATGAAAGTCACGGAGGAAAACTTTGAGATCCATGCCACGAGTGGCTGTCCTTTCGCGACGATTCTCACTTGGCTCAAGAGACTCGATTGTACTCTTTCCATTTGTAATTCCTATTACCGAATACGGACAATCGATTAATTCATTCATCATTAACGTAATAAGTCGATCTGTAAGAATTATCATACCAAAAGCTCGCGATCGCTTGTTGTGCGAGGAGCAATCTGAACGCTGCTTAACGAAGGAATATTTTTCACAGAGGACACAAGTACTTCATCTCCCTCTTGAATGTTCAAACTTCTCGCGAATGTTGCTCCGATACATAATGTTTCATCATTATTAACGCGAGCGATGCAAGAAAGATAGTATTTTTTTCCGTTGTGTAATATTTCGATCGCATTTTCCTGTAATCAAGTCGTCGCTGTATAATATTTTCCAAAAAATCCAAAAAAATTTCCTCTATTATTAATTATTATGAATTATTATTAATTAATTTTAATTATTAATTTTATTATTATTATTTCATAATTTCTTATACAATTAGAAGCTATACGTTTCGCGGATTCAAACCCATTATTAGAATGCCAACGATTCATAAACATTGCAGTTCACTTCATCAGGGCGAAAAGCAGCCTAATGCCCGTGTCTATGCATTGGAGATTAAGGATTAGAATTCGACCAATCAGATAGTTTTAATTTTAATCCATTTCATTTTAATTGGCTGAATTTTAATCCTCAATTCACAATCCTCAGTCTCCATTGCACAGTGTAACACAGGCATAAAAGTGTTATTTCATTTGTGCGTTTTTGTCGTACGAATAAATATGTGCAAGACAAAGATCCTCGAATCTCTCTATCCTGTAGCCAATCAACAGGCTTGACAAATTTTAAAGTTAAAAGAAATAGCGGCCTAATTCTTCTTGTATATTGATCGTTGTCACTCATAACTGCAATAATTATAATTCATTATAATCGTTTGTAGAAATCTGAGAAGAAAAAGACGTTTGCATGAATTTTTTATTTTAGCCCTGTTATTATTTTATATTTAAATTGTTATTTAATAATTAATATTTATTTATTATGCTGTGATGTGTCGAATAAGCGTAACTAATATTTATATCAATTTAAATGTTAATTTCATTAATTTATAAATTTCTAAGAAATTAAGTTTCTTTCTAAATTTTTTCTATAATTATTACAAATTTGAATGATAAAATAATATATATTTATAATTAATTAAACTTACAACTGAGTTAATTAAATTAATTTTAATTAATTAAAATTGATACACACATAAAAAACCTGTTATTTTAATAATTTAAATGAATTTTGTATAATAATTATAAAAAATAACACAGTGATATAAAATATAACGTATTTTATGAATTTTATTTTCATCGCAAAGCTATTTAACATGTTTGAAAAAAATTCCCATTTCTTAAAAATTAGAATTTTTTAAATATAACTTCATTTGTGTAACAAATGATTTCTGCATGCTACATATACTTATTATACTATATAATCCAAATTTTCATTTGCGCCAATGATAGCAAAATGTAACAATTGAAGAGAATCTGACATATGGATGAAAAGTAAGAATCTAATTCTTTAGATTTAGATTTTTATAACATAAAAAGTTTTCTTTTCTAAAATGATAAATGAAAAAGAAAATAAAGAGAATAATACACATTAAGTCAATGCTTAGAGTTATCCTAGACTGACGAAAAATTCGGTTTATAAAAAAGGAAGTCACGTTTCAAAATCCTATATAGAGAGAGACATGTTTATAAATTCATTATACATCAAGATCATTTGAAAAATAAGACAACTTCTTTTATTTAATATTGTGAGATAAAGATGGAAATAATAGGATCAAAAATAGGTACATATCAAAGCCTATGTTTTTCTTTCATTATACTAGACTACATAAAGTTTCTATTTCGCTTATATATTTTTATCAATATTAGAGTCAAATGTACCAATTATTAAAATTAAATATTACAATCATAAAACTTATATTTAATTATTTTTTTCTGTATTTTATTATCCAAATTATAATAATTTACATATTTTATATTGCATCGTCATGAAAAAGACTCTTGTAAACTTAATAACATAATAATAAATAATATATTAAAATTTTATTTAAACGTAATCTTATACATCATGATAAAAACTATTTTTAATTTATATTGAAATTTGCGCTTTTATCGACCGTCGAGTTTATCATATCATCTTCAAATGATGCTTACTGTATTGAAATTTCTCATTAAAAGTCATTAAGAGCAATCAAATTAGATCAAATCATTAAGAGCAATCAAAACAAAAGGAACTAAAATTTCTTTATCCTCGTCAAATTTCAATTTTTAATCTTAAATCTCAATCTTCAATGCCGGTAATCCAATTCCGGTATAGGATTTTCCTATCTGTGAATTACATAGTTCGCGGTTCGCGCCACGCTTGCAACGAGCGCTAGTGTAGCGGAGGGCGCGCAGCAGTCACGTGACACTTGTTTTGACGACGGAAAGGTAGAAGTTGGATATTGATGACAGAGATCGCCGATTACGTAAAACGAGAGCTAACCTTAGTTTCCAAACGGCGCAGCCAGATAGCAGACAGATGTGCGAAGCAATTGTTCGCCGCAATGTATTTCACAACGAAACGTTCGTGTTGCATGTCGGCGTAAACGGCACAGCCCGCACACAGTCATGAACGAATGAAACATACAGTCTAATGACGTGCTTCTCTGTAAAGAAAATCAAATAAACTTTGCACCATATAGCTGCCGTACTCTCTATACAGTGACTGAGGATGGGAATTGTTTTTTTTATCGGATTGATAATTTATATTTTATCTTGAATAAATTGATCCAACACAAATCGCAGAATAAAACATTTATATAGTAGTGTTTGTTTAAATTATATAGTAATTAAATTATATAGTTTTATTAAATTAGTAATATTATAGTAATATTAAATTATATAATGTTTGTTTAAATTAGTTAAATTAAAATTACACAGAATATAATCAAATATTTTGAAAAATAAATTCGGATTACATAAAAATTTTACACTGAAACTAATATAATAAAATTTCATGTTTTATAGAGAAAACAAATATAGGTGCTGTCTAAAAAGAATATTACCAAATGAATATTACCAAAAGAATATTAAGAAAATATCAACAGTAGGTAAAAGAAATCTTAAAAAACATTCCTTTGTATAAAATAAATACATATTTATCTTTGAATGAGCTATTATATTTCACTGAAATAAAGAGCTCAGTTGAGAGACTTGGTAGTTTGGAAAGAATAAACAATCCAACGAATCCAAACTCTCCGATTTTTCTTTGAAGGATTTTTCAAAGATGACGCGATCTAACCTTGATAGCACCGTCGCCGCGAGGTGTCGCCCGAGATGGCGCTACCGATTGGCTCGAGGCGCTCTATATCGGCCAATCGTCGCGCCGCGATTGGCCGTAACTGTGAGTTTGAACTAACATCAACTCAGTCAGCAGCGAGGTAACCGCTTACCGCAGCCAGCGTAAGCGAGTCGCGAGAGAAAACGGCGACGTTGCACAGCTGTACGGCGCGTGGCATGCCAAGACCTTGTGAAACAAGCGACCTTTCGTCGTTCACACACGGATATACGAGGATCCCGAGTCACGTAGGTACACACGATTCGCATGTTCCTGATACATGCGGTACATGCGATCCGCATGAAAACCGTGAGAGGCACCCTGAAGCACCCATCGCGACTCCACCATATTTGCTCGTATACATTTCGGATAAATATTTTGCTCGTGTCCTTAGTGTCTTCGCCTGGGTCAGCCTTCGTCGCGATTGTTTTCAGCCGTCCCCCGAGACCATCGAAGGTGACAGAATAACGATCTCGCGACCGAATGAAGGCACGGAATGGACCTCATTCCTTTTACTTCCCGCGTTTTCTACTCCCAACGTGCCGCGTCTCGAGAACCGAAAATCCCTAAAATCGATGGATTTATCACAGAGAGTCACATAAATTTCTGTATCAGCGGAAAGTGGGATAATTCCACTTCATTTTGGCAACAAGTTTGACGAGTTTTTCGGTATGATTCGTACGAGAAACTCGTATCGATTCGTACGATTCTGTATGTCGTTCATGCATTAGCCTTTGATTGTGTTTCTGAATCAAAAGTATCTTGAACCTACTTTGGAAAAAACGTAGAACATTCCCACATAACCTTATTGTGCTTCTCTCACTATATCTAATCCGGGAATAGTCTTAATTTTCTTTGCATAAACGAATCTATTATCTGTTTTTTTCACCCACTATTAAAACTTATTATTATTTAAGTATAGTATATTATTGAGTGTCCTATAATTTGTAAATATTCGAGAGCATTGTAACTTTGCACAATATTTTCTTTAAAATTTATTTTCTTTAAAATTTAAAAAACAAATATTTCTCTTGATCAGTAAAAAAACTGCAACAGCTTCAGTTTTTTTATAATTGAGGTATAAGAATCACCAGGTGATTACCTGTATATTAATAATAATTTTCTAATTATTTTAAAAATCGAATTACTAGTTTTTGCTAAGAGAAAAATACTATTCTGATTACAATTACATGATAAAATAATTATGATTAGGACCTCCATTTTTTATAATTATTAGTAATGATATAATGTAATAATATATAGTTCTATCAAATATGAAGAAATATAATATATAATTTATGATAATTTGAAATATTAATGCAATAAAATGTCAAGATATAAGTAAAGTAAATAAAGTAAACATTTTTATTCAGTAAATACAATTGTAATGAATATAATTTTTTTTTCGTTTATTACTGTGGTAATAATAACTAAAATATATATATATATTTAAAAAAAATTAAAGATTTTCAATGTATGTAACTACATTAATAGCACAATTAACTATACTTGCACAGTTAAAACAACAATAAATATATAATTGTCTCAAAAAATGATTATAAATTGTAGTTAAATTGTAATTATTTTTTCTCTCATTTTCAGTGTTGGAATCGTTTTCACATTAACAAAAACACATACAGAAAATTTCTTTTAAAGTATTTTGCACATCAATTCTAGATTGCACTAATTTACTTCAGTTCTAGTTTAATCCTCATGCAGGAACAGAAAACTATAATGTACAATTATTTGTAGTTGTGCTATGTCGCTTTCACTCGCATAATAAGGAATATGTGATATCACTCAGTGTATCTACTTAAACTTAGACCAAGGAAGGATCTAATAGAAACCTTATTGGTAAGTTTTTCGATATTAGTAGTAATAGTAGTAGGAGAAAGAATAGATTAAGTTCTTATAAAATAAGATGTAGGAGGAGTAATCGGAATCGAAATGGGGATTTGCCAATTATTTTTTTCTCATTGTTTAATTGGCTCCCGTAAATGGAGCCAATTGGCCAGTAACAAATCGACACCTAATTTAAATCTTATATACAAATCTTAAATCTTAATTAAATGTGATCAGTGAGTAAATAATGCCTCTTAATCTAAATCAGGATCTTACTCATTTCAACTGGGATTGTTATACTGGGATTGTCATAGCTGGAGCGTAATTTAAACGCAAAAAAATCCAGTGTATGTGAGGCGCGGTTGAGATCGAACTTGGATCCATGGATTGCTAGTTTGCAAACCGAGCCATCCGACGCCTTGATGCTCGGCGCTCGGTATACAAATTAGCAATCCGTGGATCCAAGTTCGATCCCAACTGCGTCTCACATACACTGGATTTTTTTTGCGTTTAAATTACACTTCAGCTATGAGTAACAATCCCAGTTGAGATGAATAAGATCCCGATTTAGACATAAATTATCTAAAGACTCTTGTTATCAGATAAAAGTAAAACTAAGTAAAGGGCATAAGATTCAAAAACAGTAAAACTTTAATAAACACACGTCAATATACTAATACTTCTCGATATCATTATTCTAAAAATTTTTAATAGTATAACATATAAAATGTCTTACAACAATAAAATATCTCGATTACACATTTCGGCTTCTTAATCGAGCCATCTTCGGATTTATTATTGAGTTGTTCGGAAAGTTCGTGCCGCAAAAGATTTAAATTTAATAAATGAAATTAAAAATTTAAATCTTCTGCGTTTCAATTTTCCTTCAAAATCGGCACGAACTTTCCAGACAACTCAATATAATCACAGTCACGACTCGCAATAAAGTGAAATGATAAAAAACTAAGCAAAAATAAAAATAAAGATAAATTAAGTTAACCATCTTTGATGGATTGTATATTGACCGACTGCAATTGTTCTCAATCAGCTGCTCGACTGAATGTTAAAATTTCCATGAATCTATGAGTAATATGAAAAAATTGAGAACAATCCAGATTATTTATATATACGTCAATCATAATAAAACTTACCGGAGAAGTAACAAAGTATGATAATGTTAAAAACATGTCCAGTGATGATCAATAACATTCTTAAAAAGAGTCAATCGCATAATTAACAAATGAGATGGTCGGACTAACACATGTTACAAGATGTTACAATCAATGTTACAAGAGACTAGCGACGACTAAACAAAGGCTCGCAAAATTATTTTAATAACCATAAATTTAAACTATTTTATTAAACTATTTTTTTGTTTTAAAAATTTTTTTAATATTACAAACTGATACTATAGGTCTTCATAAATCATACTTATCAATAATAAACAGTATGTGACTTTGCATCATCGGAGATGATTAACTTACCTTATTTTTACTTGGTTTTTTTATCATTTCACTTTCAGTTGTAAGACATTTTATATTTTATACCATCAAAAATTTTTAGAATAATGATATGGAGAATAAGTATATTGACATGTTTACTAAAATTTTACTGTTTTTGACTCTTATATGCCTTTAGTTTTATTTTTATCTGATAATAAAAGTCTTTAGATAATTTATGTCTAAATCGAGATCTTACTTACCTCAACTGGGATTGTTACTCATAGCTGTAGCGTAACTTAAACGCAAAAAAAAATCCAACGTAAGGCGCGGTTGGGATCGAACTCAGATCCACAGATTGCTAGTTTATAGACCAAGTGTCGAGCCATCAAGGCATCAGATAGCTTAAGTAGTGGTGCACTGAGTGATATCACACATTCCTTATTACGCGAGTTTAAGCGATATACTACAGCACAATTACAAACAATTGCACATAGTTTTCTGTTCTTGCACGAGGATTGCACTAGAACCTATTTTTGAATTAGTGCAATCCAGAACTGAGATGCAAAAAATTTTTTTTAAAGTGTTTATTATTTGAATGTTTGTTTAGTATTTATTATGTAAATACATTAAATTTAAATAAACAGCAAAAACTACTTGCACTTAATGATCTATATTGAAGCACTAAAAACTATACATCAAATTATTTAACACATTACCTGTCCAACAAATGTTGGATAGGTATGTAAATGTTAGACAAAAGTATTGTTGGCACAGTAAAAGTATTGTTATTCCTATAAAATAGTCTGTAGCTATAAAGAAGATGACAGCAATAGTTTTTCTATAAAAATTTTTATTTTATACTTTATATTTAATAATTCAAATTATATAAATTGATAAATAAATGTAATCACAAAAGAAAGATAAAAATGTTTTCTGAGAGCATTCTACCTGTGGGCACAAAAATATTAGCACATTTTATTGTAATAATAAAGAAAGTTTATAAAAATGAAAATAACATTTAATTAATAATCCTTTATTTTAGTTACTTTCTTCAATTCATTTGACATTGAATAAAATTGAAGAAACTAAGTTGTTGAACAAATTTTATGGTATTTTATTTCGCTTTTCTAATGCTTTTTCATTGCATTTATTCACAGTGCATTTTATTCCATTCTTCTAACACTATTTTATTTAAAACTATGCGTTTCTTCAATCGGTTTTTAAGTTTACTCCACAAATGTTCAATCGGATTTAAATCTGAAAAATGGCGGTGTTTTGAAAATATGCGGAGTATTATGTATTCACAAACGTATGCCGAATGTTTAGGATCGTTATCTTGTCAAAATTAAAAATCACTTACTCAAGTTTTTAATACTTTTTTTCTAAAAAACAATTATATTTAATAGGGCAAATCAAACAATAATAAATATTAATTAGCGGGCAATGAAAGCATATATTTACAGCACGATATTTGGAGCGCAATACATAAAATATATTTACTATAATTTTAAATTATTGTACTTGTTGATAACAATTTCCTTGAACGTTTCGGTTTATTTTAAATCCTTATTTTAAATATTTTATCATCAGCAAAATAATGCCCATTAATTAATATTTATTACTTTTTTTCCAATTTTTTTTTTAAATATTTGAATGCACATTTTTATCCATAACTCTTTTAATAAACACAACTTCCCTTAAACCAACCCTTAAACCAAAAGAAAATTATATGAAAAAATGATATACTAAAAAATTATAATATAATAATAAACAAGGTGATAGATTAAAAGGACTGTAAAATCAAGCTATTTTCATCGATAAAAAAATTGTAACATTATGAAGCAATTTGAACATCGGATTCGGTTTCAGAACATTAAAATATGTATAAGAATACCATGATCTAAGCTCCGGTTTAAACATTAATTTTATATGTTGTGTTATTATAAGATCTGAGAATTTTTTCACACACACACACACACACACACACACACACACACACACACACACAATGCCGAAATTGTTCCGCGATTCTGTCTTATGATCCAGAAGTGTGAGATTTAAAAAATGTTTGCTGAAGAAGACTTGAAATGCCTCTGAAATGTTCGATTTTATCCTGTAACTTAAGTATAGAATATGTATGAACTTTAATGCACGAAATATTGCATCATCTCATTAGTCAATATCACATATAAATTGCATTTTTAATATTGAGTACTTTTTCATTCTATTACGTACCCACACTATAGATTTTCAGCACTGAAATGCAGCCTATAGACTCTGTTTTTAATTTTTAATAATATACCGAACGACTAATGTTAGTGAATAACATTTCCTTTTCAATAAATAATAACTTATTCATTAACAAAATGGTAACAAAATTATTGTAAACATCTTTTTAGTTGTTGAGTTTACAATAACTTTGTCGTTATTTTGTTATTGAATAAAGAAAAGTTACTAACAATTGTTCAATAATAATATCATAAACTCTGCCTGCAATGTGAGTTCTTTGGCATAAGCGAAATTTCACTTTAAAATTTTTCCGAAATAAAGAAGGGCAGATTAAATAAAGTTTTTAACATTTGAGTTAAAAATTAATAGTAATGTAATAGACATATTGAAAAGTAGCCTTAACTTTTCCACTTTTTTTTTGGAAGCCTCAAGTAGTAAAAAAGCTTATATTGAAAAACAAAAGACTTAGATTGTAGATAGAAGGAATAAAAACATGCAAATGAAGGGTTAAAAATGATAGAAAAGGGACTTCATCATTATAAATACACTATATAGAATTTTATTTAAATTGTCTAAATTGACTTTTTACTTTAAATCGTTATGTAGTTATTTATGTCATACAAAGTTCCATGTGTTCCATTTTTTATAAACATTTTAAAATGTTTTAACGCGGTCAATCATTCCTCCATTAAAGAGTAAACTCAGAATGGTTAGTTGGATGGCTGGATGGTATTGAATGACTGAGAGATTTCATCAAAACGTAACTGATCAGTAAACAAGCAAAATAATTTTTTTGGTTAATAATATATAATAGTATAATAAAATATAATAAGAATAATAAGAATAAAAAGAAAAAAGTAACACATATTCTAAGTATAAAAAACACACAGCACTGTAGTCACAGAGTAAACTAAACTAAAATTACCAAGTATAGATATTAGCATGTTGTTATATCAGAATTTAAACTCACTCTATTTCTGAATCATTATGCCCTATATACATTACTATGTATATACTATGAATTGAATTATAATTTATGAATTAATTATATGTATTTTTGTGAATAATAACAATTAGATAAGGAACCGAAGTACCAAAGTTTAATCATATCCGAAAAATGGCACCTCCAAAAGTATTACTTGGACAAAATAGACAAAACGGCACTGCAACTTTGAGAAAAGGAATAACAACCAGAAGTCAAAATTCTTTATTGAGCAATGTATTAAAACCATCCAATAGCAAAGAATCTCGCACTAAGCGAAAATCAGATGTATTTTCGCCACTTAAAGAAAAAACGAACAAGAGATACGCTTTTACAAATATCACCAATGTATGTACTCTGCAATTATATTCTATCAATTTTTATAACAAAATATAAATTTATACTTTAATTTAGTGATCGGATTTAAATGCAACTTTCGGCACTATTTTCGTGTCTACTAATTCTTTCTTGCTGCTTGTAACAAGTTGTTGAACAGAAGATACTTGCTGCTCATAACAAGTTGTTAGAAGATACGATCCTATCTATGCGTAATATTCTTGAAAGAGCTTCACATATCAGTAAATCCAATGGCTTGTAAAAACGCAAGGCATTAACGGCAGGCATTAACACGAAAATCGGGCCAAAAACGATCTAATTCTAATCACCATTTTAATTTATTTAAATCATATCATTTTAATGTTCATAATGTTTTCATATTTATTTTATTTAATTATCTATGTATTTATTTCTTTTATATTATGAATCTGACAGGCCATTACTACGTCGCTAGTAGGGCATAATCCAACAAAAAAGGTAGTTACTCAGCCCAAACCAGTTGGAAGTAACATTGCTTCAGAGAAACCTGCAGATGTTACTACATCAAAAGTTGTACCGGCGAAAGTAAAACCGGCGCCTCGTATTAAGTCTATTCTCAAAAAGGATGATAAAACAGAAACTATTAACAAAGTTGTAAATATTAGACGAAGTGCAGATTTAGAAAAATCTGAGGATAATTCGTTATACGTCAGTGCTTTGGAAGACGTTAATGATAGCATAAAAAAGACTCGCAGGAGTAGCAATAATAAGGTATATATATTTATATATATAAATTTTTTGCAATATATTATTATGTATGATATTTTAGAATTCACGTTTTTCTTTAATTTCATTTATTTGCGAAAACTTAAGAAAACTCAGACTAAAACTCACAAAGAAAATTAAAGTAATTTAGAAATTATATGAAATTTGTTTGTTAAATTTTATATAATTTCTAAAATAAAAATTACTTTTAAAAGGAGTAAGAAATAATTTTTAAAACTAAGACAGGATTACACTATATATTTTTAACATTTTACTATTTATATTTAAAAAATCCTGAGAAATCGAGCAGATGAGAGTGTAACGCAGTTGTTGGAGCAAATAATACTGTTAATCAGTGCAGTAATTGATTGCATATATTTCCATAAAAATAATTTATATTTTATATATTTTTATTACATTATATTTTATTTTACTTTATGCTGTCCACAGAAACACCTCTCGAAAAATCCGCCGTTCGGAATCGGCATTAAAACTGTAGGTCCCATATGCTCGTGACAATTGAATAATCACTGTATATATCACAAGCATATGAGAGAGGTGTAATACAGGCCAAAGGCTTAACACAAGAAGAGAAAGAAGAAGAAGATTTTATACTGTTTATGCAGTATTAATAGATTAAATATATATATTATAGGTTGATGAAAAAACTAACGACAAACCAACATCAATAGCAGAAGAAAGAGAACCCACATCTCCTACGAATGAGAATGAAGTTTCAGCCACTACTTTATTAATCGCTGTACCTGTAAGAGAATTACCCGAAGGAGTTCAATGGGATTTTGATGTCGAAAATTGGCTAGATCCATACCAGATATCACATTATGCAATGGATATTTTCGAATACTTGAAGGAACGAGAACATCTATTCCCCATCAGCGATTATATGGACCGGCAAGTATGTCTCTCACAATGGATGAGAGCGCTATTAGTTGACTGGATGGTTGAGGTTCAGGAATCATTTGAGTTGAACCATGAGACCCTATATCTGGCTGTAAAACTTGTCGATTTATATCTGACAAAAATGACAGTCGGGAAAGAGACTCTACAACTGCTTGGCGCTGCAAGTCTTTTCATAGCGAGCAAATTTGATGTAAATTTTATAATTATATATCCACAAAATTTTTGCCTAACAAAATTGTACTCCTATCACGAACAATAAGCTCTTGATAAAAACTTCGTAACTTTGGCTTTAGGAAAGAATACCACCAATGGTAGAAGATTTCTTATATATATGTGATGGCGCTTATACACAGAGAGAACTGATAAAAATGGAAATGAATGTTTTAAAAGTAGTCAATTTTGACCTGGGAGTGCCTCTTTCTTACAGATTTCTTCGGCGTTATGCTAGGGTAAGCAGTAACAAAGCTCGATTTATATATAGGAATATTTTGTTTTAAGATTTAAATAAATATATTAGACGATATAATACTTCTTCCACTAATTTTCGTTCAAAGAAAAAGGTAGGTTTTATTATTCGAAATTAGATTTAAGATTTAATATATTTTCGAATCAATAGGATTAATGCATAAGGCCTGACTGACTTATATTGTTAGTTATAATAATAATCATCCAATAATTGGAAGCTCTATGTTCGGTTCCTCCAAATCGGATAGCAAAGCGCATCTGATATTTTTTTTTCGTAATATATAAAAAATCTCGAATTTTTACTAGAAGTTCTAAGCCACGAGCGAACACATCGACGTCTATGTACTTGTAGAGAAAGTTGAGAGAAATCATATTTTTAACTCTTAAAAACAAGAAGAGAAATTTTGAAAGGGAATATTATCATATATGATATCAATTAATTGATATTAATATTTTATAACATTAATAAGACTTTCTTGTGTGCCTAGAATACCTTCCTGTGTATCAATATTTTATCTTCTTAATGTCCATGGCTAAACTAGAAAGGTTGTATGCATTTTTTGTAATTTTTCCCGTAGAATTGACTGGTGTAATTTCGCTCTACATTCAATATTTAATAATTGGTTTATGATAATTTGTTACAAAATTGATTTTTGTAATGTACTTTTTATTTATCAGAAATATTTATTCACATTCCGGCCTTATTTTCAATTGTTATTTTCTTGTTAATTTTATTGGTTTAATCTTGGGCCTTAATAAATTAACGAGCAAATGTGACATGATGTGTATAACAATACCTAAAATAACATATGATTTAACGCTGTTCGCTCCTGGCCCATTTTACTCGAGTTGAGTGTGTATACACTTATATAGAGGATGTTCAGTAAACAACGCTTAAGGGTAGATTTCCGATATCATTTTGAAACGAAAATTCTAATACCAAAATGTCGAGAGTATGATTCGAGTACGATAACTTTAAGTACTTATAATTCGAAAAATTATTAAAACCTCGACATTTTGGTATTAAATTTTTTGTCTCAAAATGATTTCAGGAATCTTAAGCATTATTATGGTTTTTACTAAACTCTGTATGTGTGCATATTTCCAAATCACATTAGACTGTAAAAAAAAGTACAATTACATTTTTCTATTGGAGATCAGTTATATTAATATTTTAAAATTTAGTTTCCGATATCTATTCTAAAAAATCTGATAGACTATCTTATTCGAATAGGATCTATACACTAACTCAATCATTATTATCTGAAAATAGTGTGCCAAGGTCTCCATGCCCACGTTAACTCTGGCTCGGTATATATTGGAACACTCGTTGATGGATTATACGATGATCAGATTTAGTGATAGCAAAATGGCAGCGGCGGCGTTGTTATTGGCATTGCTAATGAAAGATCTAGGAGGATGGAATCCAACATTAGAATACTATAGCGGTTATAAACTGGACGACATAAGAGATATTTGCAATCTTCTGAATCAAAGTTTACATAGGAAGCATAAAGAAACATTAAAAACTGTTCGCAGCAAATACAGCCACAAGTAAGTATTTAATTGTATTAATTTTATGTATTATTTATATTTAATTTATTTCTTTTATATATTTCCTTGTGTGTGTGTGTGTGTGTGTGTGTGTGGTGTGTGTGTGTGTGT
>Ga0157364_1003745_pt1 | contig 14881 bp, 5 predicted proteins | sample AttsexASBM2_FD_111476 | JGI IMG/M metagenome (GOLD analysis project Ga0157364, IMG submission 111476) | Fungus gardens microbial communities from leaf cutter ant in Ribeirão Preto, State of São Paulo, Brazil - Atta sexdens ASBM2 | ecosystem: Host-associated > Fungi > Mycelium > Unclassified ... | reverse complement strand
GATACTGAAATACCAACTGACAGGTGGTATTATTATGACGAATACAAAACGACAAAAGAAACAGCCGTAACAGAAAAATATACGGAATTACTTAAAGAAAAGACAACGAGTTCGCCTTTTATTGAAGGCACAACAATATCTTTATATAAAATAACTTCGGAGTTTACAAAATATCTAACACATTCTGAAGCTGCATCAACTCACATTAATGTGACTTCAATCGTGACTACTTCAGAAATATCTTATACCGAAAAAATTACTTCAACTTCTATCTTAGAAACGTCCACATCGACTATAGTTGAAAATGTAACAACGGTTAAAATGGAAACTGAGTTAACAGCGTCCACTACAAGTAAAGAAGTAGAACCAATAATATTAACTTTTGGTTCTACTGAAGAATATACTCTTCCCTCTTCAACAACTTTCAAAATTCCGACGGAGCCACTTGAATATCTAACGATTCCTCCCAAGTACACGGCTATAGAATGGTTCACGGAAATCTGGCTCACCTCACCAAAATTCACTACAAAACCTAAAGAAATTCCAAAGATTGCATTAAAAAAGACTACAATTCCAGAAGAAGTTTCAGAGACTGAGACTGCCGTGGAAAAGTTAACTTCTTTTTTCATCTCATCAACGCTAACGACGTTACCGGAGAGAGAAGTTATTGAAGTATACGTAACAACCATGAGTACTGCATCTTCTGAAATGGAAGATATTATCAAAACCGCTTATGAAGTTATCACTTCAGCGATGATGGAAGAAGAGACTATTCCGAGTGTAACACCATTTATCACGTCTGAAGCTGAAACTGAACTTATATTTACTACGATGAGCAAAAGTGAACGAGAACTGTTGAACGAGTTACTACAACGATTCGAACAGCTCAAACAGGATGAAAAAGAGATGGCAGAGAAAGAAGAAAGGTTCAAGGAAAAAGAAAAACAGTGGGAAATAGAAAAGGAAAAATGCAAGAAAATAATGCAACGTGAAAAAGAGAGAGAGAAGAATATTACAGTAACAACCGAGGGTTATGCTACAACTACTACCAGTATCTCATTTACATCTCCTGTCTATACTATTGGTACAAAAAATTTAACTATGTTGACTACAGAAATTGAAATTACATCCCCTAGTTTTGAGATATCTATTACTACATTAAGTTTAGTCGAAATTACTACGGTTCCAATTAAAACAACTCTATTTAGTATCACAGAGGAAATCATATCTGTGACATATACTACGGAGAAGACGGAGAAAGCAATAGAAGAGATTACATTTACGCCATACGTTATGGAAGAAATAGAGGAAGCGCCTTACACTACGGAGAGAAGCACATCTATTACATATCTTACAGAAGAGATACAATCTACGGATTACATAAGCTTCTTGTATATCACTACATCTATTGTAGATTTATATAGTATCGGCTTAGCTACAATTGAAACTACGACTCCTTATACTATTAGAGAAATATATACTACGAGTTACATAACTCTTTATAGCGAACCTTTATTCGTTTCACCTACTATTACTAGTCCAATTATATTAGTCACCAGTGAATTCATTACTTTACCTATTATTACATTTAATAAAAGATTTGAAGAAATCAATGTAAATTCAGTTACAACCTCTACGTGGTACACTACAGAAGAAACATACATAGCAACTTATACAGATATTTATGGTAAATCTTTATTCACTTCACCGGAATTAGAATTTATAATCACTTTATCGACTGTAGCTATTAACACGACTACAGAGGTAAAATACTATGAGGAAATAGAAAAATTAAGAGAAAAATTGAGTAAGAAAGAGCACGAATTAGAAGAGAGAGAAAAGATTCTATTGAAAAGAGAGAAAAGATTAGGAAAAGATATAATGGAATTTAATAAATACGTGAAAGAATTTGAAAAGAAAAAAACATCAGTTATACCGTTCGAGACTATGCTCACAAGTTTATCAACGCCAGTGCCGCCGACTGAAAGAACTACTGTAAAAGCTCAAGTAACAACGCAGATTAAAAAGATAATCGAAAAGAAAGAAAATCGAATGACTACAAAGATGGGAATTACTCAACATACAGAAATGAAAGATATCGAAGAAAAGGAAATAACGTATATTCCTGAAAAACCTGTCACGCAGGAAGAAGAAGAAATAATGACAAAACGAGTTTGTCTGAACGTTTTAGAAAATACAACGATGCCTTTCGATAAAAAAAGAAGAGATATTGAAACCAAAAAGATCTGTCTGCCGAAAGTTCTGGAAAAAAAAGAAGAAGAGAAGAAATCAGTTGGTCGATTAAGCAGAAGACTTCTAGCTTTACCAAATACGAAGAAAATTAAAAGACCGAGATGGAATGTTCCATTAAATTTTCGGCATCGCAGAAGAGAGAAAGAGACTATTCGTAAGATTGACAATCTGCAGCTGTTGGATTATGATTGGCTGAGCAACGATATTACTAAGCCATTGCAATATTTTAAAGATTTCATTAGAATTTATAGAAAAAAGAAGAAATTTCCAAAAAAGATTGCAATGCAAAAAAACACGACCAATGATTTTCAAAATAGTACTTCTCTATGTGAACAACGTTTTACAAATGTTTTTGATTATCATGAAAGTGTCTTCCAACCAACTGCAACATTCATGTTGAATAGTAAAAAATATGAAAAAAAAAAAGCATTCTTCAGGCACGATTTGATTACCACAAGAAAAAGCGACTGTTACATTGACAACAAAGCAAGTATTCGAAAGAGAGACGTTTCATCGATAGAGAACAATGAACGGTCGAAGAAAAATACAGTCAATATTTCAAATGAAAAAGCAATAACTGCAGCCGATGAAATTTATACGATAAACGTACTGCACCTCAATTACGATGAGGATAAACAAACGCATAAAGTAATATCTGCTAAACCAGATGAAGACGAACTAACAGCAATTTTATTTGAATCAAATGATGATATTTATGTAACTAAATTTGGAAAAAATAAGAAAATCACAACGCCAAACTATAAGATTGAAGAAGAAAAAAATGAAGATAATGAAATATCAGACAAAATGGAAAAAAAAATAGAAGAATATAATGATTATATCGAGGATTTAGTAGAAGGTATATGCTAAAAAGATCTTAACTTTTCAAATATCAATATTTCTATGGGATTTCATTTTTTTATATTTATTTATGTTATAATACTATTTGTGTGCATTGCGCAAATAATCACATTCGGAGAAAAACATAATGATGGAAACTATAAAGTGGAAACTATAACAACTATATAAGCTTTTTAGAATTAATATACGTAGTTGAATTATAATTGCAATTGTAAATTATAATTGCAATAATTATAACAGTTTATTCAACTATACATTAATTCTATAAAACTTGTATAAATTATTAACTTTATAGATGTCACTATTCTTTTTTCTGTATAATTAAATTATACGTTCATTTTTAAGGTTTTATTGCAGTAGATATTAGAGAATCTATTTTTTCTTGTATGTTATGACATTGTAACACATATTATATATTTCTCTGTTTAATTTTTTTAAATATTATAGATTACATGAATTATAAGGAACATGAAACATCAACACAAATATATAATGGGAGATTATTAGATAATGGAAATAAGGATAAAAAAATGACAAAAAATGAAAAAGAATTATTGAATCAAATGTGGCCTACTGAGAAAAATACAATGTATCATTTAGGCGGTGCTAGATTATGGGAGTTCGATTTTGTTACGGAATCCACAGTTGTATTATCTACGACAACTGATAAAAGTAAAACCATTGATAGATCGATCATTAGAACGACCTGTTTTGATGCTGTTCTTAAAAGAAATGACAAAATAAAATCTAATATATCTTATTATAAATACCACCTTAATAGCAATAAGATAACAAAACATGTTTCTATTGAAAAACGAGATATCAGTCTTGAAAACGTAACGAGAATAAATGCATTGCGTTACGAGTTAAGAACGAAGCAACCTAGGGTAGCAAAGAAATTAAAACGCGAATCGCAAAAGTACAAACCAAATCATTACAAGCAGCAAAGTTTCGAAAAGAAAAGAATAGTAAGACTTAACGATTTCCGATGTACCAGCGAAGATTCAACAGTGAAAAACCGCAAGCTATGCATTGCTAATGCGAACAAATTGAAGCGTCAAATTGTTAGGCATGAAGATACAAACAAACACAAAAAGAAGCAACTAGCAAAATCGCGAACATCACAAAATTTACATTCCCTTCATAATACAGATAATGGTATCGTAAATAAAAAAAATGCATATCGTAAAACGACAACTGCCAATCAATATCTTCAAGTAGGGTCTGATAAGAAAAACAGTGAGAAAGTAATGCATTCTAATATCATAAATCATAAAAATAAATCAATATCTGCGTCGCATAAACAAAAAATCCATAATTGTTTTAATTGCATTTGTGATATCGCGAATGTAATTAACAATATAAGATCTGTACTTGACAGAACAAGCTTCTCATTAAACGAAATTAAGGCACTTAATTGCAGCGAATATAAAGAGATACAGGATAAAATAGTGATCTCAATGGATTCCGACATGGAGGAAGCCAAAGAATTTCCCCAACCGCATTACAACATTGAATCACTTAAGGGACAGAAATATATTAAACTAGAAGAACTAGAGGACAATTTGAAAAGCAACTCGGAACTTGACAGCGGTACTTCCATCACAAGTTTTTTATCAGTATTTAATATTAAACATGGCAATAATATAAAGAATTTTTTCCAGATAACGATGTTGTTTCATTACCCGGTCTTAATCTCAATTTACCCTGTAATCAAGACGGCAATAGTATCACATGGCTATCAAGCATTAGCAGACCGAGTTACACATGGAAAAGAACGGATGGTATTGCACTCTTCGGTGCGACATCACATTGTTCTATCATATTCGAATTCGAAAAGAAGCATTTCACAACAAAAGATGTCATAGATATAAGGCTCAATATCGAATAATTTTTGAATTATGATGTATAAAAGATGTTCCAGTAGTTTTACACGTTGAAAACACTATATACTTAAAAAATTGTTCATTATTGAGTTTTGTGTCTATGACATATTTCTTGTTCTACATTACAAGTTACATTATATGTGAAAACTAACTCACCAGAATCCAATTTTTCGTATAATTAATGTGAGATTCTTTCGATGAAATTTGGAACTTACGGAATCGTTCATTGTAGGTTTCGTGATGGAAAATGGCGATTTGGAATTGCGAAATGTGAATGCGAAAGACACGGGAAATTACACCTGTGTCATGACATACATGAGCCCCGATAATGAAGAATCCGTGGAAACCACTTACGAAATCCATTTGCAAGGTAAATCACTAATTGAAATTTATATTTCAACGAATTCGAAGTCGATAAATGATTCGTTGACCTAAAAAGAGGTTTTTTACAGTTGTCACGCTGCCGAGGTATATTGTGCATGGAGAAAATCGTTATCATGTACGATCTTGTGACGAAGGGGACTTGGATGTGCTGGTAACATATTTACCCCCAAAATTGAATAATATTATATGCGAGGCAGATGTTTGCAACGCTTATGTCTTAACGCCGTCTTGCTCCCGAAGTCAAGTACGTTTCCTTATGTTAGAGAAAAGTGTTATCGATAACTGACATAGATCTTCTAAAGAGATACTTCCTTATTTCTTGGAAAAACTAACTGTTGCAATTTATTAGTATTGATAAAAATATGATTTGTTTAGATATTTAAAGAGGTAAAAACTCATAATTCATACATTTGTAGCTTGTTTCTACACAAAAATCAGCTAAAAATGCAAAAATAAAATTTATGGAATTTTCTTTTGCGAATTGCATAATTTATATTATTGATAATATTACATTGCTTTACATACTAGTTTCCTAAATCAATTTTATTTTTGTCTTAATATGGGTTTTATAAAATGCAATGTAAACCATTATCCAATGGCGACATTCCAAGACGGGTCTATCTCTCAGGCTGAGGTTTTCGTAACAATGGATTATTTTCCGGAATTAGGTTATTAGCCTAATATCCAACCTCCACCTTGGAGGATTCATATATATATTCACAGATATATTCATAGATATATATGGAACCTACAGTTTAATGCCGGATCCGAACAGCGCTGATAATCAAAAATTTCTTAATCACCAGATGGAGTCATTTTTGGCTACTTAATGTGAAAAATCGCGTATGATTGAATCCGAACATATCACGATTTAATCGAATGGCAAATCACTCGACACCTCGCAATGTAAAGCAGCATATTTATAAAACAGACTCTATAAGCTTATACCTTAGGGTCACTTTACGATTCGCTGATTAGCTTAATCGGCTGATTAGTCCAATAGCATTTACCGTCAAACGAAATGATAAATGCAATTGCCCAATTTCAATGGACTAATCGGCCGATTAAGCTAATCGGCGAATCGTAAAGTAACCTTTAATCTTTATAGTGTTGCATTATAGTATCAAATAGTTCTATCAAAACTGAAGACAATCGTATATTTATAAGAAAATCTTCAAAAAAAGAAACTCGCATTACATGTTTGCATTCTGCAAAACAACATAAAATACCTATGTATATGTTTATAAATGAATGAAAAACGTTTTATATAAGTGACAAGAGTCTAGAAAATATACATATTTATTTGTAAGTATTTGTGTAGATGGTTCTTATGAAAGAAAAAGAATAGGAATATGCAACATTATTATCTACTGTCATTTTGGGGGTCTATTTTGTCAGACTCTCATTTTTCATAATTTTTGCTTATCTTACGAAAAAGATAATTATTGCAAAATTATAAAAAATATTACAAAAGCTGCTATATTTTCTGATAAAAGACACTTTCCAGTTTATATTTATGTTTCTAAAGTTTTATTTTTAGCTTCCGTTTAAGAAATATTGTCCAAAAACAAAATAGTTTCAATGACCTTCCTCTACTACATAAAATAAAATACATTCTGGACTCTTAATTTTGATCTACTAATGTGCGCTATTCTTGGTTATAGATTACAGTAAATATTCTGTTAGTGCCATCGCATATCGTTAAACTAATGACGGTCGATCTCAAACGCTGCAATGTCTTCTGTCTTAAAGTCATTCAAGATAAACTTTCGCTAATACTGAGTAAAAATCTGCAAATCTTCCTCGGAAAGACTAGTTAGTCGACGAACATATATTTGTTTTACCTTGTCGCAACATACTCTCTACTTTTTCACAAATACAAAAATTAACTTCATTCTATTTTATCTGATTTTGTCTGTACACACTATCGCTCAAAAATATTTATCCGTTCTTTATCTTTCTTAATTGAATGAAGAGAATTTTAATTTTTCTTAATCTTTTAGATGTTAGACTTGATAATAATACTTAATAGCTCAAAATTTTATATTCTATATATGTAAAGACAATATAGTAGAATTAGAATGAAATTTAAGTGTAAAAAACTATTAACATCGAGGTGAACAAAATACTTTTGAGTGGTAATATATATTATATTTTCATTAAAGTTTCGTTAAGTTACAAAGAATTTTTTAATTTTTCTGTCCGAAAGATATATTCTCTCTCTTTCTCTGCAGCAAAATATCTGTGATAAAATAATTAATGAATACTTATAATTTTATTAGATTAAAATAAAGAAATGTTGCGGCTTTATATAACTCACAATACATCTCTATAGAGTTCTTTAACTATAGTTATTTTCAGATTGCCGCATTACGAGCAGAGACTGGTGCCGATCGTTGAAAAGTCATCGTTCGCAAGACGGAAGAGAGGGAAAACCGATGCAAACGTATCCGCCGGAAGATCCAGTAATATCGGCTTATTCTCCAGTTGTCCAGCGGGATATGGTCTTCGTGATACACATTGTGGTAAGTGATTCGCATATCAGAAAAATCAATGCGATATAATCAATTAATTAACAGTTAACGGATTTTCTTTCAGTTCCTTGTAACGTGGGCACTTATAGCGAGGACGGAATATCGCACTGTAAAAGATGCCCACCTGGTACGTATCAACCGAATCACGGTGCCAGAGTTTGTCGTACGTGCACTAATCCAACGACGAAAGGTTGTTACAATATGGTACGTATCCGATGCAATTTGTAAAATATATGCACAGTATGTGCATATATTCTATCTGAAGAGTTTCTAGACAAAAATTCTAAAAAATTAACGAATTCAGATATCAGCTTTTATTCATATACTTATATATTTATTCCTTTCTTACAATGCAATACGAATTAACTTCATCAATTCTATTTTGCCTGATTTTTTCTACACGCTATTGCTCGAAAGTATTTATCTACTTTGTCTTTCTTAAATGAAGAGAAGATTTAGTCTTTTATAATTTTCTCTTTTAGATATTATTAGGTTTAATAATGATATTTAATAGCTCAAAATTTTACATTTTACATATGTAAAGAAAATATGATAGAATTGGAACGGAATTTAGAATTTATAAAAATATATAATATATGTATTTCTTTTCCAAAATTATTTTTAATGATATCTGATGATGATGATAATGATATAAGTTATATTTATTAGTGTGGAAACTGGCATTAATCTTTAAGACAACTAACAAATAATTTTTAATATCAATCTTTCACATTATTGCGGTACTAAGTCATTTTCTCTCATAGCTCTGGAATTCTTTCTCCGCTGTAATGGTAACTTTGGCGAGTATTGGCGCAATACTGTTGATATGTTTGCTGTTACTATGGATAATCTGCTGCGCTAAGAAGAAATTCTACGTAAAGCGAATAGCTGGTCTTATTATTAGGGAAAATACGTTTGAAAAAGAGGTAAAATTATATAATATTAAATTTTTAAGAAATAATAGAAGATAATCGATTTTATTTACTTTACAGAAACATGTGGAGGAGCAACCGTTGATTAAGAATGCAAGTGAAAATGAAGATCAGCAATGGGACAGCGAGTACAGAAGCAAGAAAAAGAAAGGAAAGTTTTATGTAAATAAAAAACACCGAAAACAAAACGAAACAAAAAAATATAAAACGCACGTTCGTAAAATTCTTGAATAATACGATTAATTTTTTATCAATCTTAAAAATTCTCATGTTAAATTTAGCAGAATTTTAGTCCAAAGTTAATTTCGTTTTTTATTTCGCTATAGCTATACGAAGATGAATGGGGATCGCATCGTATAAAGAATGTTCCAATAATTAGCCCAGACTCTTATCGATCTCATGAAGATTATAACAATCGTAAGCATCTTTTGATATATAAAACTTCCGATACTGCTTCTTCATATAAATGTTACGTTTTTCATGCGTATATAATAACTCTATTTTATGTAGATTATCCAAAGCGGTCATGTCGTAAAGGACCGTGCCTGCCAGAATGTGATTTTGATACATGACATATCTGTAAGAAAACTTACTGCGAATAATGAAGAGAATTACGTAATTTAAGAAAAACCTGTAAGATATTTTAGGCTCAAATATTAATTGAAAAACTATGTAATATTTATCCGATTACATGCATATATTTTTAATATATAACTATACCTACTAAATAGCTATGTATTACATTAATGTATTACATTAATCTTTATATTAATTACATCTTTATATTGGAGATAACGTATATGTTATAAATAAATGTTGTATGCATATGTATATGAACACAAAGCATTTCGAGATATTATTTTAATTATATAATTATATAATTTCAACATTTTAGAAGTATCGATTACACTGTTCAATAAAAAATGACTTTTTTTCTAACATTGGAACGAGATAAATCATACATCCTAGTTTTTTGGATGCTGAATACAAATCCGATTTCCAAAGTTCCATCACGTTACAATGTTGAGAAAACAGTTAGTGGCAGAAAAAAGTCGTTAAGTATTTTGTTGTATTAAATATATTATAACTATATGTGATGTGCGGATGTTTTATTACAATTATGATATAAAAACAAAGATATGCTCTTGCTCATATTTCCAAGTACCAATTCAGGAATTTGTTGTTCACCCAATATTAAACAAGGCTAAAATGATACATGGGGACATTCGGTTGATTGTTGAATGTAGTCCTAAACTGAAGGATTTTTAGATCGTAGACAAAATTCTGTAACAATAAAGCGTGGTCAATAAATTACCAATTCATCATTGCCACCAATCGCAATGTTCATGACATCAAATCAGAAGCATCACTAATTACTGATGTTGATGTTTCTTGTTTGTTTTAGAAATCCTTAATTCCTCGTAGACATTCGTAATGAGATGTAAAGTGACGTTGTTTAAGGGCAGAGGATTTCCTGGTTTTTCAAATAAACAACGCTATTCTACATCTCAATATGAATATTGATGAAAAACAAAGAATTTCTAAAATTTTGTTTCAATCTACGTAGTTTTTCGTAAAAACTTTCCGTCAGGGTTGTATACACTTTTTAAAAGTTTTACGTTTGAAATTCATGTTCCGTTGTCAACGGAATTCGAAGCCCTGATTACAATATTATAAATAAAGTATTTCTGATGGGAATATTTCAAATTTTTTAATATTTTAAAATATTAAAAAATTTAAAATATTGATTTGGAAACAGGACCATTTACTTGAATAAATCAAATTAATACGAAAAGCACCGATTAAAATTAAATATTGAGAATAATATACATTTACAGAAAGTATTTTACATAAAGTAATAATGTAATCTTTTTACGGACTCTCCAATTCAAAACCAAATAGAATCCAAAATCTGGGCAAATAGATATCACTATAATTCTTGAATAAAGACTTAAAATTATATTTTGCGTACTAATTACCACGCTGATTCTCATTTGCCCGGATTTTGGATTCTATTTTATATAAAGTCGGAACATTTTTTTATTAAGATTCGATATTTATGGACTATCTGGAATTAATTTTTCTTTACAGTTTAATTTGCAGTTTATTTCAATATTCATAAAAATTATGTTTATGAATAAGTCCCATATGGGATTTGATTCTTCTTGGGGTGCTATTTCATTTGTGCGTTTTTGTCGTACGACAAATATAGAACAAAGAGATCCTCGGATCTCTCTATCCCATAGCCAATCAACAAGCTTGAAAAATTTGTCGTACAACAAAAACGTACGAATGAAATATCATCCTTATGCGTCAACGATTTTAGGAAAAATAGCGAAAACGTAGAAAAACACCTATTTTACAAATTTACCTATTTTACAAATGACATGATTCTATTTCAAATGTAAAATGAAAATGGTTTTCGAAAATGGTTTTTCATTTAAAATAAAAAATGTAAAATGCTATTTCCATTTACATATTTAAAGTGGAGCTATTTTAAATATTATCTAGTCCTGATGGTTTGAACACTTCGAACATCGCCATTGCTCGCTCATTCCTTTTTCTGGTTAATTAATGAACCTTTGGTATCAAGCGGTCATAGAGAATGTGAGGCCTTGCAAGTGATAGTTCTATTGCAAAGTCTCAGATAAGTTTAGAATCTCTCTCTCTCTCTCTCTCTCTCTCTCTGATTTTAATTGATTTAATATCTATACATTAGAGATTATTTCAACATTTGATATTGTATTGGATTGTCCGGAAAGTTCGTGCCGATTTTGAAGGAAAATTAAAACGTAGAAGATTAAAATTTTTAATTTCATTTATTATATTTAAATCTTTTGCGACACGAACTTCCCGGACGACCCAATATATCAAGGCATATGTTCTAATTGATCTCTTACTTTTTCTTCTTATTAATTTGAAACGTTGTTCTATTAAAATTATAATTAATTTATAAAACAAGGTTTAAATAAATTTAATTAATGATTGATAAGTATAAGAAAAGTAAATTCTCTTATAAGAAACATTATTTCAACATTATGGATAAGTTTATTGCTATTTCTATTTCCGTCAGATTACATAGATCTAAAGCAATATCCTGATTGACTCATCGGCTCAAATTTACACTTTACGATTACTGTTACGGAATTTTGTCTGCGATAGCCCTTAATTAAACAGCTAAATCCGAATAATTAACAAATTTAATATGGCGAATTTTAAAACTTCAAAAATATTCGAAAAAAATTTGAATTGTTGCGAAAATTTATTGTATACAAAAGTCTTTCTAATTTTAAATTTGTTAATTTTGACATTCGATTCGTATTTAGTCTAAAAATTCCTTAAGTTTAAATAAATATAATTGAAAACTTTTTACATTTAGTAAATTGTCAATAACCTCATTCACAGTTTTTTCACAATAGATCTTACATTTAACCGTATCTCATTAACCATAGTCAACATGAAAAATTCTTTTTAAGAGTTGAAAGTCCTAAGAACATGTTTGATTGCAATAAAACTTCAATACATTATATATTATAGTTACAATATGACAAAGTAACCGAAAATAACTCTTTTTGCAACTTGAATTATCAATTCAAACGATAGAAAGCCAATGTAAGCCAGTCATAGGTTCGTGTGCAAGAATTCTTATATGTGAAGTGAAATAAAAATTGCAGACATTTCGATTCTTATTACTGAGTCGCCTTCAATACAGAATTGAAATAAATTCATCCGTGAATAATTAAAAAGTGTATACAATCGCTTAATATTATTTAATGTCGTTAATAATTAAAATTTAAAGATCTGTCGTATTTAACTGAATACTCAAACAGTACATTTTAAATTATCTGTAATATATCAAATACAAAACAATATAATTAAAATCTTAGAATGCTAATCAAAATTATAGCCATTAAAATCTTTGGATAAAACTTACATTACACATACTGATGACGATCAATTATTGCGAATGTGCTTACAATAAGACATTACTAGAAAGTGTGAGATCAAATGAAATTATCGGTAAGTTTTATTTTACTTGCTGACTTACATTCGCTTTCTACCTTTTCTGCAATTTTAACTATCAATTTCTCAAAATTGTAATGTGATGAAACAATTTGGAAATTACATTATTTGTATTCATTATTTGTAAAAAAAAACTGCAGGAAATGACTAGTCTTGTTTTAATATTATTTTTGAAGTATTATTAATTTGCTAGGTATTTCATTCAAGTTTTTTTTTTATCAAATGTTAAATGAGAAAAATGATATATACTTATAAATGCTTATAAATACCTTCTTATACTGAACATTTGATATACTAGTAATTTTTTATTATCTTAATTTCAGCAATGTATTTAAAGAATGGTGACTAGATTGAATTGATAATTAAATTAATAAAAATAATAATTAATATTCACATCATATATGTTTATATATGTATTGCTGAAACTAAGATAATTCAATAAAAAATTATTAATTATCCATATCAAGTTCACAATGTAAATTAGCCAACTACAAAATAGAACTCAACTCTAGTAATGCAAGGAAGAAAACAAAATGAGTAGTAAATGATGTAGAAAATGAATTTAATACCTGATAGTATTCCAGATGATTATATTATTAAGATTGTAGAATTGAAAATTCACAACAAAAATGATATAATCTTAAAATAAGCTTCTATATCTGATAGATATCAGATATCAATAAATCATCTTTATTATAAACACATACATTTTCTATTACATTATTCTAGCTAGTAAATAAACTGCTCACAGCATTGATATAGGATATTATACTAGTCTGATGCAGTAATCTGAAAAACAGAATGATAATTAAGAGTAATATTTTTATCAATTAATCAAAAATATGTATTGATGTATATCCACAAATAAAAACCAAGGAATTTATTATAAAATACCTGACTCGCAAGGCGACACAACGTACTGAAAATTTATTTTTTCAACTGATAACGGACCATGAACAAGGGAAGGGAAAATGGGATGCCGAGAAAAGCCATAAATCCAAGTAGCAGAAAGTGCCTATTTTGCACGCTGAAGGGCAAGTTCTATAAAGAATATCATGATTAAACATTCAATGACTGCTTCATACATCAGGTTGTTATGCAATTATATTGCGAATTTGTTACTCACATATCCAGGAACGCCATCATAAGGATCGTGATGCATGCTCCTACGAATCGCGCTCGTTGTAAACCTTCTCACCTGGTGAGCGATCGAATTTGCTGAATTTATCATATTTGAGAATAAATGCTCGACCAAACCACCAAAATTTGTTGGTTTATTCCTACGTTACCCACTATTGCGCACTCGTGCACATACACAATTACACACGTGTACAGATATTAGGCATAGTAACTACAGATAATGGTCAGTGTTGCCAAGTTATTTTGATATAGAACCAGAGAGAAACTTGAAAGCGGTTATGCTCAGGATTTAACTGTTACTTTATTTTGAAGCGCCTCTATGTTCACAAAATGTGGATATTGAACTATGTAACCAATGTCCGGTCGGTAATGTCCACGATTTTTTGATTGTGTTCTTCGCTATGTCCACGAATTTCGGTTCGTTAGATAGACAAAACTGTAAGTTGCTTATAACAAAACTTGTTATAAACGCCGGATTAATTGTTCGTCTTTATGTGTCTTCCAATAAGCGACACAGTGCGACATAGTGATCATGTCATCTTTAACTTTATTTAACACAAACAACAAGGATGTAATGATCCATTGTGTCATTTGTATCGCTTATTGAAAGGCACACTTTATCTAACGGACCGAAATTTTTGGACATAACGAAGAATATAATAAAAAAAATCGTGAAAAATTATCCGATTGGACATTGACTAATTCAATGTTCACATTTTATGGACATAGAAGCACTTCAAAATAAAGAAAGAGGTTCCGCACAATAAAAAGGAATAAAGAACAGAGAACAGAGAATAAGAATTTCAACCTATCAGAAATCATATATTGTGGAATACACAGTTTCTGATAGGTTGAAATTCTTATTCTC
>Ga0157364_1003744_pt1 | contig 14884 bp, 7 predicted proteins | sample AttsexASBM2_FD_111476 | JGI IMG/M metagenome (GOLD analysis project Ga0157364, IMG submission 111476) | Fungus gardens microbial communities from leaf cutter ant in Ribeirão Preto, State of São Paulo, Brazil - Atta sexdens ASBM2 | ecosystem: Host-associated > Fungi > Mycelium > Unclassified ... | reverse complement strand
CACACACACACACACACACACACACACACACACACACACACACACACACACACACACACACACACACACACACACACACACACACACACACACACACACACACGCGCGCGCGCGCGCGCGCGCTATGTTAAAAAAAACGAATAAACCAAACATAATTATTATATATAACAATAACAATTTAGTTATGTAATGTTATTCATGTAACGACAATCTTATTTCTAATTATATTATGTAATCAAAAGATCGACTATTTTAATTCTGCCAACTCCTCCTTGCATTCATAGATGTTAGCTCGCGATTGCACTTGCTCTTTTCCCCGGTCACTTGTATTCACTTTCAAGACCAAAAAGAAGGACACATGAGTGCACTGGCATATTTGCGTAAAAGTGCGCCTCACGGCATACTGACCCAGATTCGAACCTTAACGAATACGCTCGACTCGGGATCAGTGAAGCGTCGACCTCGAGAAATACTTCCACTTCGTGCCCCTTTTGACCCCCAGCTCTTCGAGAACCTCACGATGAAGCGAAATGCCTCCCATTTGAATCGGTTCTTCCGAAGCTTTGACGCGATCAAACGATTGTTCAGTTCCTGTTGCGTTCACTCTCTCATGCTCCATACATGCGGAGCTTGGACATAACAATATCATAAAACAACAATTTCTAGAAGATTCCTTAATTTTCACTTCAATCATCTTCTTTGTCACAAAAAGACACAATTCTTAGTTACGTAGTCCAATTATCACATCTTCGATTTCATCATAAGAATCTAATAGATGCAATTTATATTTTTCTTAATAATGGTTATCCTCTCTCTCTTATTTTTTCTACAATAGATCAACATTTAAAATATTTTATATACAAAATAAATATACCACACATAATCTACAAATCAAAGAAAAAATGTTCACAGTTTCTTATGTCACTACCTCCGAAAGTTTTTCACTTACATCCAACATGTTTCATTGTATGGTAAATCAACATTTTCCATAATCAACACTTTAAAAAGTATTATAAAGAGAGGAAAAGATAAATTAGAATTGGTTCTTCATCTGTCATATCCAACCACCGTATCAATTTCAATCACAATTTCAAATGAAATGAAGTTAAGATTTTAAACAGTGAATCTTTCTACAATAAGAGATTGATATTTAAATGATTCACATAAAAAGATAAAAACAAACAAAATGATACAGAATCATTATCCGAATATTAGCTACAGATACATCCTCTTCTCTTCCGCCTTTGTCTACATTTCTATCCCCTCTTAATTTCTCACTTCCTACTACTTTTTAACAAAATCTTTCCCTTCCTTCTCTTTATTTCAATTTTTAATTTCACAACTTATGACACCGAAGAGACAATACATTATTTTTACTCTTATCGCATTGTATCTAATTCTAACCAACTTTCTGACAGAAACATATTTCATTTTTTACTGAACTAACTTCGTTTTCACATTAAAAGTATTTATTCCTATTAATTTTAGCTGTTACTAAATTATAATTTTATATAATATATAGATATACATTATACAAAATTAATTTTTATTAATGTTTGCATTGTATCATCTCACTCTATTATATTATCTCTTTTGCTATTCTTATTAATTTCTTTGTTTTTAATTGTATCAATAATTTCTCACTGACATAATTCTTGTACATTAAATCTTGCCTATAGGACAAAATTCAATTGCGTGAGTTCATTCTTCAATTTTACATTATATTAAATTATATATTTCAAACTATTTAATGATTGACGACATCTATTATCATGCGATGACTGTCTCCGAGCTATAATATATCTGTGAACAGGATTACCATTATTTGTTAGAGACACCGAAGTATAAATTTATATTATATATGTTCTGCTTTTACCGTTTGTAATATTCTATATGTTTTTAACATTAATAATTCGATCAAAACATCGGTTTGTTTATTGCTAGCATATTGCATTAAATCTTAATTGAAGGATATAATTGTTTTTCTTTACTTATGTTCCAATATTTATGTTACTTATATTCTACATTAACTATGTAATTGAATTATTTTTTGGCTCGTAACCCATTTTTTTTCGTTTTTTTAACTTTTAGCCTTATTATTAAGCCTTATTACTAAGAAATATTTTAAAAACTAAGTTTCTAACTTTTTACCAAAAAGAAATTTTTACCAAAGAAAAAATTGTCTCAGAATACGAATAAAAATATGTCTGTTCGATAGCGATTGAATTAATTTTATATATATAATGAACAAGAAAAGATTCGACGAATATCTTTGAATAATAAAATCTTGTATTTACAAATATTTTTATCGCAAATGGGTTTAATGAGGATATAATGGAAAATTAATTATAATATGATTGAATAATAATGGCAGGAAGATTACATAAAAGAAGTATTATTGTCGCAATTAATTAGTAACTAGTATTCTAAATAATATTTTAACCAGATCGAAATTTATTAATTTGTAAATGATTTAAACATTTTGGATTTTAAAATATTCTAAAGATGTTTTATTATAAACTGAAATATTATCTATGCTGATTTAGGAATTGTCACTCAAATAAACCAGATGTAACAAATATTTAATATTTAAGAATAAATTAGTATTAAATTAATATTGGTGTAACGTCTGGCTATCAAATTTTCTCAAAATAAGACCGGCCATAACTATAGTAATGGCAAGCGCTGATAACGCTGTAGCGAACGTGAGTTAAACGCTACGCTGACGCCCACGTGCTCAGCGCGACAGCAAACATTCTTTCCTCGCGCTCATTATAATAAAATAGTGAACACCTGAGTCATTATACGATTACATAAATAATTCAATTCTGACCATTTATACAGCAGCACAAAAAAATCATTCCTTTTAAATAATCACCTTGACAACTGTTAACACAAAACTACACAATTAAAACTTACAAGGGCCCAAGGGCAAAATCCAAGAAGCAAAACAAACACAAGAAGGTCACGGAATCACTATGAACGACGATTAACGAAAACATAAAATATTGTAATTGAGAACAGCTGAGCAGTCTCCATGCTACTAGATACGAAGAGACACATGCAAAAACTAACAATTGCAGTGCGCAGCTGCATAAGTAGAGAGAGGAGCAAAAATGAAGGCGCTAAAGTATGAAATCGTACATGAGTGGGATGCAACCCATGCATCACCTGATAAAATTTAACATTCAAATCGAAATTCATGGGAAGATCATGGCATCGCGGCATGATACACAGCATCACCCCCTTACCATGAGACGCTGCTCCTGTATATAAAGCGAGTCGGCAAGGCCTGCGTGCTGCTCATTTTCGGTACATATATCGTATAACTCGGATCGCGTCTTCGATTATTTAATTATTTTACGGTAGTTTTATTCCGCGTTACGAATATAGAATTATTCGCCGCGATGTTTGGCAACAACTCATTATCTTTAACTTTTCGTACTGAAATTGAAGTCCGTGGCTAAGTCCCAAGTGCAATTCGGATTTATAAACGCTTTACTAATCGAGATACTTGTATATACACATCTGCAAAGTTCTATCTATTTTTTTTTCTTTTGCTGTAAATCGTTCCTCGCGATTGAGTCCGTGGACTACAGCGGAATTTAAGTCGAATTCATAATGACAATACAGTATAGTATTTACAAAATTCTCGCGGAGTATTAGCCCTTCAGGCTTTGTTTTTAATTGATTTTGTTGTCATTGTCTTGAATTTTATTTAATTATCGTTCATTCAGTCTCTTACATCCAATCTCTTACATTCAGTCTATTATAGCTTTAAATACGTCGTAGAGACTCATTAGAAGCTCTCGAAATCTTGTAGCCTTCATGTAATAATGATTAATGAATTTGCGATCAAGAATAAGATCGAGTCTGTTGCGTTATTATTTCTTTATTGATAAACTAGTCCTAGCAAGCAGCGTGTAATTATTAAATTTAACCTTGCTGACTCCATAATTACAAAGGATTGTCGTGATTCCCGCTATCGCGGTAACTCGCGCATAACTCGCGAAATAAGGTACTAATCCTCTCTACCTTAGACCTTAAAGTGTTTCGCGCTCGTCACGGGGCGTTACTCATTTCCTCCTCTTTCTGACTCAAAGCGCTCTAGCAGGAGCCTCTAGTCCACTCCGATCCTTAAATCGCGCACTTCACGATCACTATATTGAGTGTATTCTCCCCTCACCGCTGCGCTCCTCTTGGTTGCGTTCAGCGCTCTCCCTTTCTTTGCACTTTCCCCGCCTATAACTGAGTAGTGGGTAGCGATAAAATTTTCCTTTATTTTTTCTCTCTTTTCTTTCGTCTGCACGATGTGCCACGTAAATGGGCCGTAGAAGAGGAGGGTGATAGCGCCAACTTCACCGATTGGTTCTTCTACGCGCACAAGGATTTCGAACTGGCCGTTTTCGGAACTCGAGCCCCCTGCCGAGCCCACTGCAGGCCCATTTATTCCGGCGCCTCTTGAAGATCCCTCTGACTATGAGTGCATGCCGCGCCAGGTCCAAGGACTCCTTCCGCCTGATACCTCCGTCATTCCGATACAGATTCCCACGCGGCCCCGATTGATCACGGGCAAATCCTTGCTGAGAGTCATCTCCGTCGAATCTTGCGATGTCAAAATAAAACTAGCTAAATAAAACCGATCGCAATTCATTATTTTCATTTTACTACGTCTTCTCTCTTCCACTCCCTTGCCCCTTCCACAAGGATTCTGGTTGATGACTATCCTCGCAAAAGCGAGAGCAACGTCACCGCCTTTGCTCGGCATTATGGTGATCCGTCGCAGAGTCCCGAAAAGAGTCACGAACGCTTGCCGCTAGTGAATAAAATTCGCGCATAATAATAGGCGTTTTCGGGAACCAAAGTCTCAGCCTCTTGCTCTATGCTTCCCCCAATCCCTCTTTCTCAGCTCGTTTTGCCTCCTCAATCCGGATGTACCCAGTAGGATTAGTTTATATATTTATGTTAATGTTGGTTGACAAATAACACACCTTCGATCTGATTTAACAATAAGTGAAAATTGCATGAAAATAAATTTTAATGATATATTTAAATTTCAGAAGTTTGATATGTGTTATATTAAATTAAATATGGAGTTTTTCAAGAAATTATATTAAATATATGAAGGAATTTATAATAGCTATAATATTTAATAATGTGTAATAAAGTGAATTCTTAAGAAAATTGTAGTAACGCAAAATCAATAGAATAAATCTGCGGAACGGAATATTTAAAGTTTGTTATTATAGAATCGTAGGTTAAACATAAACTACTTAATATTAAAACAAAGAAAAATACTTTAGTATCTTTCTATTCTTAATTATTCGTGATTGGTATGTTTCGATCCTGAAAGATATTCACTTTGGTTGATGGCAAAAAGATCAAAGATTTAGGAAAAAAGGCCGTAATAGTGTCCTGCGAATAAGAATATCCTCCGGATTATTGATTCCAGCTAGCTAACTATTTAAGGCTAGTGGATGCAAAATTTAAGATCCTAAAAGTGTAATCAGATTCTTTAAGCCAAATTATAAGCAACTTTCTTTGATGAAACAACTTTCTTAAGCAACTTTCTTAGAACAAACTCCAACGCGTGTACACGGAAAGGAGACAGCAGAACAATTTTCTTTAAAAAGATGATCATTCCTATCGCCAGTTATTAAGACAACATCATTTCGTTATCCTGGCAATGCTTTTCCAGTGAACGTTGGCTTTAAATGGGCGCGGAATTACAAACCCGCATGAACACGTATTAGATCACATATAAAAATATACGCGCGAACTTTAAAAAAAGCAGATCCGCAACAATGTTCCTTTAAGAACAAATTTTTGTTATTTTGAATCATTCTGTATAATATATAGTTCATTTTAATTAATTAAATCTTTCTTTTTATTATGTACTCATTTCATTTTCTAATAAAGAATTTTTATTGTCAATTGAGATATTTGATTTGAGGATGTCAAATTACAAAGCGATATACTTTACAACTTGTAAAAAAATTTTTTCTATCTTTAAAAACGTTTTATAATCCAGTTAAATGCAACTTTTAAAAGCCTTATAGGAGGTCTCGGGAAAATTCCAATAGGATTTTGTTCTGGATAAACAGAACTTACAATTTGAGGGGAATAACGATCCATTTAAATGCTTGAAACCTTGATAAAATCGACTATGAATTCGAAATTTAGTCATTTTCACATTAATTGGGCTGTATTTCTTAAGGTGTATATCGTGAATAAATTATTGTATTGGGTTTAGAGAAAAAGGCAAAAAAGCATACAGTATCACATTTTTGGGATTAATCCCACATTTAAAAATTTAAAGATTAAAAAATTTTTGCATCAAATCAAATCAAAGAAAATCGAAATTTTTATTTAAAAATCATTCACTAGCGACTTCTAAATCTTAATAATTTTCGATAAAAATTTAAAAGTGTTCTTTTGGCATGAAATGGAAGTTTTTGAGCTGAGAGGCCGATTAAAAAAATTTTTTTCTTGTTAGTCTAATACACACGCCCGCACGCACACACACAGTATGTTTCATATTTAAATGGTCAAACTTTGAGAGCTTGTAGAGAATCGATAAACTAAGAAAAAATTCTTTGGATATATGTTTGTTTTTGTTCAGTTTTGGAGAAAATTATGAAAAAAGATAAACGTAATTTTCGGAATACTATCGTTTTCAAAGCGGAATACAATTGTTTTTGTGATTTCACCAATAATGCTTCAGAGTTAATGTGAAAGTATGCACGCCGATTTTCAGACAGAAGAGTGCCGGATTGACGAGTCATTACGTTCACCAGATCAGTGTTTGAAGGAAGTCAACATTTTGAACTAATACATACTAATACAGCTACCTAACTAACTAATAATACATACAGCTACCTAACAGCTACTCAAGTTTAATGACGATGAGAGTCTCAGCGACTAACAACATATCTCACCACATTAATCTCCGCTCGCGGAGTTTCTTGCGCGCATGATCACAAGACTCTTTTTCGCGAAGGAGACCCTGAACTGCCAATCGCTCTTGGCGTCTCAAATTTTTAATTTTAGAGCTTTCTCATTGAAAATTAACGAGAAAGCGCCTTGTCTCACCAGGCTGATAAAAAGGCGAATCAGCTGTCATCATCATCTCTCTCTTTTAGTTAATATCCGCCGAGAAAACCACTGAGATAAAATCGCCGAAAAATACGTTTTACGTATTTTCGTTGTGAGTTTGTTGTCCGTCTAAAATTCAATTATAGTGAACTGAGTATAAAATTTGTACTGTGCATAAATCTATAAACTTTGTGTCTTTTTTCGTGGCGTTACATCAGTAACATACTTTGTCCGCTCTCTTTATCGCGCGCTCTCGAACAATAAGTAATAAATAAGTACAAAAATGAAAACTATGTTTTGTCTTTTTTTGTCAAAACGAAACAAACCATTGAATATACCATTGAAGGACATTTTTTCTTAGTTTATCAATCCTCTACACCTTCAAATCCAAAATTTTTCTCTCACTTAAATTCGCATCATCCTATATATCATTTATATTTATTAAATCAAATTGAACAGACTCAAAATCATAAAAATAAAAAATAAAAATAAACAATCTATACAGAACCACTAAGAATCATAGGCTGATGAAGGTGCCAATGATTAAATTCTATACCAATAGTGTGTGTAATCTTCTTTATTTTGTTCCGGCTCTCTTTGGAGTCTTGCAACTACCCCTGTTCTTCCCATACGACGCATTACTAAATGATAACGCAAATCGGAATCTGGTAATACTGGGTCTACCCTATTTCCCTTCCTACTAAGAGTATGCGACTTCCACACAAAGTATTATCTACTTGTATAACGCCCGATAAAAAATTTTTCATGTATAAATATGTACCATATAAGTATGAATAAATATACATAAACACGCATAAATATTCATAAACATGTATAATTATATGAAATATGTTCACACATATTCATATATTCTTTTTTCTTTTGTAAAATTACTTTTTAGTATAACAAAAATAATAATAATAATGTGAAAACATAAAAAAATAATTAGAGATAATTTTCGCATTGTTTTTTTAGAAAAAATTAAGTTTGAAGAAATGTAAAAAAAATTGCTCATACATAATTATACAATTTTATATATTATACATACAAAATTTTTGCATGATTTTGTTAATTGAGATTTAACAATTTTTACTTACTTAATTTTTCGCGCTGAATTCAAATCCGGCTTCAGAATTGCTCTATCACGTCAAAATTTCGAGATATCTTAACTCAAAACTGCCAAAAAAATCATTTTCGGCCATATTTGAAATTCAATTAAGAATTGAACAAATTTTTGTCGTCTAATCAATGGTATCATTTACTACTATACAGCCCCTTCAAAATTCATTTTAAACCATTTCAAAGCGATTTTTTTTCTGGAGATATACCCATTCGAAGTTCAATAAATTATACATTATACGTAATCTCTATACCGTATTAGAACAAATGGTATTTCTGGATAGATTAGCTGACTCTTCTACCTTTTGTCATAAAATATTTTTAAATCTGCGAGAATTGTAATACTTCAAATGTCACTGCTTCTCGCGGCGCGCAACTCTGCTTCTTGCGACGCGCAGCTCTATTTCTCGCGGCGCGCCGGGCTTGGAGTGGGGATAAATGGCACCTGGACACATCGTGATCCGTCTCTATTTATAAACAGGTCTTTCTTAGAGAAATATATTTAACTCCATTATAATGCGCATTTCGAGCCCAATACTCTACGTAATACATTGATCCGTATCGGCCGTATCTATTCCAACATTTTTCATTTTTCGTTCGTCTATTGCTCCTTTTCAGTCTTTGTTCTCTGGAAAATTTGTAACGTTCATATATTCACTTGCAGTTTTTATATATATTTTTTCAAAGAGCTTTCAAAGATCTTTTTCTGATTTTTTCACGAGTCTAAGAAGGTCAATGATTCTAATCGGTTCTGCTATATTTGTGGAAAATATGTGCTCTCGAAGAATTTACTTTCTATAACTGATTCATTAAAAGAGAGGTATTATGATTACTTTCATCGTGGAATTGCGTATCAGGATAAGAGTTGGATTCTGCACAAATCATGCAAATCTTGTGTGGAAACTTTAAGATCATATCGTATATTGATAAACCAAAATATTTCCATTTCAGTATACCGATGATCTGGCAAGAACCAAAAAATCACGATGAGTACTACTTCTACTTATGCAATGTATTTGGTTACAATAATACGAATAAAGATTTTATAAAATATCCAGATGTAACCATCTGTAACAAAGCTTATTCCAAGATTCTCCATGGATCCATTAATCCATTAATCTATGGATCTTGTTTCTTCAAAAATAGAAAAATTTTCAATATGAGGAACAAGCTATTAATGAGGATGATAATGTTATGTATGATTTAAAGAGATGACTCTGCGGTTAGATTGTATCAAGTTGAATGATTTAGTCAGGGATTTAGATCTATCGAAAGAAAAAGCTGAACTTTTAGGCTTTAGGTTGAAAGTGTAATCTTCTTCTTCTAAAAACATGCTTTTCATGATATAGGTTCTGTGAAAAAGAGTTTTCATGGTTTTTCACCGAAAAGGATTCTTTAGTATTTTGTAATGATATCTCGAGTTTGTTGGATAAACATAGAAATTAATATTAAGTTTAATAATGCAGATTGGAGATTTTTCATAGATTCTTCGAAAAGAAGCTTGAAAGCTGTGCTTTTACATAATGACAATAGGTATGCGTCTATTCCCATTGTTTATTCGGCGCATCTGAAGGTGTCGTACACAACATGAATTTAATTTTTCAATTCAATACAGTATGATGAATATAAATGGAAAGTTTGTGGTGATTTAAAAGCTATTGGAATAATTCTTGGACAACAAACAGATTATACTAAATTCCCGTACTTTATATGCGAGTAAGACAGCAGAGCGAAAGACCTACACTGAATAAAAAAAAATTGGCCATTGAAAGAAAAACTAGAAATAGGTTCGCATAATATTACTCAATAACCGCTAATCGACTGAAACAATGTTCTGTTGCCTCCCCTGCATATAAAGCTTGAACTGATGAAGCAGTTTGTAGAAGCATTGGACCGAGAGAGAAATTGTTTTTGATATCTGTAATAACAGTTTCCATCTTTAAGTGAAGCGAAAATTAAAAAAGGTATTTTTGTTGGCCATATTAGAATAATGAAGAATGAACATTTTGCGAAAACAATGTCCGTCAATGAGAAAACTGCATGGTTAAGTTTCAAAGTAGTCATTAAAGGATTTTTAGGGAATCGAAAAGAAGCTAATTACAAATCTAGTTCAAATCATGCTAACTTCAAATCATGTTAACTTCACGAAATCATGTTGTAACATGAGTGTAGTAAAACTGCATTTTCTTTATTTTCATTTGGACTTTTTCCCCGCAAATCTGGGAGTCAGTGAAGAACAAGGAGAAAGATTCCAAGATATGAAGGAGGCTGAAAGAAGACAGGTAGAATTCAGCAATGTTAGGTGACTACTGCAGGAGTTTGAAACGTGATGAGAAGAACGCATCACACAAACGATATTGTAATTTACGTAGTTTTGATAAAAAAAAAAAAGATTTCACAAATCATTGTAAAAGCAACTTAATTGGCCGGGGAGTCATTTATCTTGCCTTCACTGACCGGGGAGGCACCCGCTTTGTTTTACAAGAGAACCGTCGAAGCCATCCCTCACCGATTTTGATGGGCTTTGGATATGTTGTAGAATATAAAAAAATATTTACCCATTTATAAACCCATATTTTTTAGTAACATTAGTGGTAGTAACATTGAAAATAACTGATGGAAAGTCGATCGAAATGTCTGTATTTTGATTAGTTATAATAAATATAATGTTTAGTAATTTATTACAATAGCGAAGAATATCTTGCTTGTGCTCTGAGTCCTTTAACGGATTATTTTAATTTATTTAATTGAGCATTGAATTACTTTTTAGAAAATTAAAAAATTTGATATTTAAAAAAAGTGAATACACCATTATATAGAGCATAAAATATTATAAAACTTTTGTATTAAATATTTTTTTGATATATATAGAGTTTCGAAGATATTTGTTAAAAACGATAATCCATTTTTTCCAGCCCTTAAGATACGCTGATGAAAAAAAATATAGATCTAATATTTTTTTTATACTCTATAACATATTCAAAATCCATCAAAATCAGTAAGGGACAGTTCCAACGGTTCGAAACACTCCACTCAGAAAAAATGGATTTTATCATTTTTAGTAAATATCTTCGAAACTATGCGATATATTAAAAAATGTTTAATACAAAAGTTTTGTAATATTTTGTGCTCTATATAATGGTGTATTCACTTTTTTTAAATATCAAATTTTTTAACTTTCCCTCACTCAATTAATTTTCACCCCCTAAATCTTGAGATATGCTGATAAAAAAAAATATAGATCTAATATTTTCTTATACTCTACAACATATTCAAAGCCCATAAAAATTTGTAAGGAATGGCTCCGACAGTTACTTTGTTAAAGATTAAGCTCCTACGATGTACAATTTATCGAACTTCGAAGTGGTATATCTCCGGAAAAAAAAAAATCGCTTTGAAATGGTTCAAAATAGATTTGATGAAAAGGGCCGTATTTAATAGTAAATGATACCGTTGATTACAACAAAAACTTTCTCAATTTTTAATTAAAATATGGCCGAAAATGATTTTTTTGGCAATTTTGTTTCTATTGTTTCTTTACTATTTACTAGAGCTTCTAAGTATTCAGATATTCGGATATCCGAAATCGATTTCAATCCGGAACTCAAAACCGTATTATTCGGGTAATCCGGATATCTGGATTATTCGGATCCGCGGATCTGAATTTGGATCCGGATCTAAAACCTAATTCATTTATTGTGAATTACTGTACCTTTTTTAGAACTATTATGGAATTCGGACCCGTTGTCTTGTGAACATTTGTCTAAGAGTTAGTATGTGAATAGCCTAGTGTGTTCCATTAAAATCCCCTCTTTTCTTATTATAAATACATGATTTATATCTTATTTTTATCTTATCTCTAAGTTGGTATTTCGTCTTAGTCTTGATATTTCGTCCCTACTTTATCTTTATTTCAAAACCGAAAATTCCTTTTTTTTTTTAAGAAGGTGCATTTAGTTCCTTTAAACAATCAAATCAACAAATATATCACATTATATATCTTTATGCGTCATACAGATTATCTACCCTAAAGAATGTCTAAGAATATCCCACGATCTCTCTCAAAGAAGCGTTTCTATAAAACAATAAATAAAAATATATATTAACATTATATTATTTATATTATTATATTATTAGTGATAATGTATATTACATTATTGTTTAGCAATTAAGCAATTAACAGCAAAATAGAAATCTTCCCAAATGCGAGGATGAATAGCTTTTTCTTCTTTTTTTCTTTTTTCAATAAAATTAAACCAATTTTAAATATATGATTCAAAATATAGTAGATTCGCCTCGCATAAGGATGTTAGTTAAGGAAAACCAAATTTTTATTATAAATTATTAAAATTATTAAAATTATTAAAACTATTACCTATTAAGATTAAACTTGAATGGGAAGTAGGGCTTACGCGGAGCTGCTTTATCTTAAAAAAACAAACACGAGTATAGGTTCTACCAAATCTTGAATATTTGATTGATCTTGAAAGGACACTCCCACATTCATTTCCAAAATATAAAAGGAGTTGCCAAAAAAACAGAAGCAGACATTCATTTCATTCAATTCATTCAATTCATTCGAAAAGCAGAAATAGAAACCTATTCAGTATAGTCGAATATTAGTTAGATCAAAGTGAGAACTATCCTCGCGCTTCGTCAGAAATACACTCGTATATTTTTCTTTTCGCATGTTGTTCTATTTTTTTTATTAAACGAAAATACTGAATTGAATCGGCTGGAACCTAACTTTCTGCTTTGCGTCTCATTCAATTACATATAAATACATATATATGAGTATCCGAGGAGCTGTTGTGACACTCGCTGCCAATAGCATGGCTCCCGTCTTATAGCACTTCCTCGGAGAATTAATAATTATCTCATATCCAGAGAGTTGTTACGACTGTCGTTGCCAATAGCGGCCCCGGCAGTTCTTCGGAACATTGACAATTCTTTAGTATTACTTTCATGCTTACTAAAGGCAAACAAAGACAGCGAGAGAAGAGATTAAGATTTTAAATAAAAACAGCTCTCATTTCAAATCACAATCCTTCCTCTTAGTTCCAAAAATTAGCGCAGTTATTAAATCAAAACCGGCAGATTCAACCTGCGAATGCGTATGTACTCTCGAAAAATTGGAGATCAATCTCACGTTTCCTAACTACAAGGACATTCGAAAAGCAGATCCATTCGCCTATAATCTTCGTAATCTTTTTGGCACCGAGTTCAAGAGTACCCTTCCGAATAATTATTTAATACTTCCCAGTGAATATTCTTAACCGCACAACTTGATCTTCGATTCCCGAGTAAATTGCTTAAATGCATTGACTGAAAACCGGAGAAAATTTCAACAACGACGTGATATAACACTAGTCTAATCAGAACGTCATAAGGAACAAGCTACCTTAGCTTTTGATCGAGATGATGGCTTGATCGGCGAAACTTTTAGTTAGTCTCTTTTACGCTCACAGTTGGCAATAGTGGAAAGCGGTTGAGCAGCACCAGGGCGAGAGCGACTCTCTTACCTTTTTTTTGATGGTGGCGATGGCGGTGGTGGCGATGGCGGTGATGGTGGTGATGATAGTGGTGGTGGTGGAGGTGGTGGTGATGGGGGTGGTGGTGATGGTGGGGGAGTGTGGGTGGTGAACTACAATGAATTCTTTAAAAAATGCAACAAACGTATATAAGCAAACTAATAAAATAATAATCATACCAAATTTATCAGCATATTCATTAAGAGCAACAAATTCTTATCAATGTTAAATAAATAGAAATACGAAAAGACAATGTGAACTTTTACGCTGATGTATAAAACATTTTGGTATGTCCTGTGAGATACAGACCATACACTTAGCCGGAACACGGAACGAACACGGAACGAGCTCTACGCAAAGCGATAGACATCAAATTGGCGAGTGGCTTCTGGAGATCACAATCACATTCCTGGTCAAAGATTAGCAGTACGATTACGAGTATCTACGGCTATACGCTTTCCGTAAGCTTTTCAAATTAAGTCATTCATTATCTATTTGATCTCACGAAACAATGACCAACAGAGTTAAGTTGCATTTGCAGAAGCGAACTTCAAATTATTAATTTATCAAATCTCTTTGACAAAGATAGTCTCAACAACGTCGCGATGTTGAGACTACCTTTATCTACGAATTGCGTGATTGACTCTCTTGTATAATGCCTTTGAAGAATATAATGACGAACTCGCGGTGGCGGATCCGAACGAAACGCACCAACAGGAATTTGCGAATATTCAAGACAGATTTTATTCTTTCCAGTAGAGTTGAGAATTTTCTAAACGCAGCCAACATGTCGAATAGCGGCATATTAAGCAACAAAACAAATTGACCATTCCGAGAATCTTACAATTAACAAATCCAGGTAAATTAAATTGCCTGAGGCTACCTATGTTCGACGGCAATTTTGAAAATTGGTTGTCATTTAAAAATGCATTCCGAAATATGATCCGAAATAGGTTCGAAAACAGATTTATCTGATTGACAAATTACCTCAAATCAGTATTAATCGGACAGCCGCCAATAAAACAAAGATATTCGCGATCGATATAAATTACCTTAAGGCGTGGGAATTGCTAGAACGATCATACGAGGTTAAGAAAATTTTGGTTTCGCGACATCTTTCGTTGATTATAAACATGACT
>Ga0157364_1003743_pt1 | contig 14886 bp, 4 predicted proteins | sample AttsexASBM2_FD_111476 | JGI IMG/M metagenome (GOLD analysis project Ga0157364, IMG submission 111476) | Fungus gardens microbial communities from leaf cutter ant in Ribeirão Preto, State of São Paulo, Brazil - Atta sexdens ASBM2 | ecosystem: Host-associated > Fungi > Mycelium > Unclassified ... | reverse complement strand
ATATAAAAAAATATAATATATATATATATATATATATATATATATATATATATATATATATATATATACACCTGTAAAATGTGTAGTAGACGTAAAAAGAGAATGATCAAGCCTCAAAAATAAGATGTTTAGTGTTTAATGAGTGTTATAGAGTTATAGTGTTATTATGAGTGTTTTATTACTATGAGTGTCTTAATGTTTTGAATATTATTAAGTGGTATTAATGTTAAATGCTTATTAATGAATTGAATGTTATGTTAAGTGTTAGGTATAATAAAAATGTTACATGTAAAAAAATTATGTATTATGCGTGTGTATGTGTGTATGTGTTGTACGTATTTTTTGTAGTGTATTTTTCTTCATTCTCTTTGAGAATATTTAGCCAATCTCTTCTTTCAAGTTAACTTGGAAGAATTACAGGGTACAAACCATCCGAAATTGCTTCACACGTTTCACAAATAATGTTAGTCACTGTCATTCCCACGAGGGAATTGATACGATATTGATGTCATGGAATTCCCGGAAACAAGATATCTATATATATTTCATATATAATATACGAGGAACGTTCAAATTCAAATTATAAATTTAAATTGCACGTCCAAATAACACATTCTAGAGCATCACGTGATGCGTACTGCATCCGCGCAAGCCTCATTATTTGGGTGTAAAATTATTATTGGAAAACGATCATACTAGCAATTACAAGGACTATATATAACTCCCACTGCTGCAACTGTATAGCTCCTATTATGCGGATGTATTCTTTTACGTATTCGATATATTTATTTTCGTAAATGATAATCCATTTTTATTATGAATCAAAAGCTAACAAAAATAAATGAGTGTCTTAGCTTAAAGCGAAGATACGCTCCATAAAAAGAAAACAAGAGAAGAGCAAATAGCTTCTACTTTGATTGTGATCAAAGTGGGAGTGAAAAGTCAGCTTTCTTTCGCTGCATGAAATTGCACCTTAATATTTGTTAAGATCAAAGTTGGAGACGTTGGAGATTGTTTCTCTTATTTTCATTATTATGTAAAAATGAATTTTCAATGTAAAAATGAAAATAAGAGGAACAATATTTGCAATAAACTTGATCTTAACAAATGTTATCTAGGAAATGATTTTTAATTATTGGTTGTACTACCTTACGTAATGTTAATGTTGGCGGTACTGTAACTTTCAAGCCTTATAATTCGTAAAATACTTAATGAAAAAATATTTATTATAGTGTTTTAAAAAGCTTTCGAGGTAAGAATATGTAATAAAAAATGAGGGGCTTCAAAAGTTCAAAGTGACCTTGCCCTGATTGACAACACTATCCGAGGTCAAACTGATCAGATTAGTAAATACATCATATTAAACGCTAAAAATTTTTGTTTGAAACTTTTTTTTTAAATGCTTCGTTTTCGAGATATTCAACTGTTTCCGGAAGTATGTAAATTGCAAACAAAAGAGATAAATAAAATTTTTTTACACAATCTGATCTCATTTTGCTATTTAGTTGATACAATTTATCTTTTGATTCTGACAACATTGTACGATTTGCAGTGACAAAACCGAATGTCATTTTCGACCGATTTGATAATTTTCTCCCATACGATCAACAATCGTATCATATAACCATGCACTATAAAATGTTTTAACAGAAAATGAAAGTAATGCATTATTTGTTACTATCAGTATGCCGATGAATACAAAAATTTGTAATTGAGCTCCAAATTGTATTTATTCAAAATTTTCACATGAAAAAAATGTAATCATATATTCATTCAAAATTTTGAGTTAAAATATTTATTCACAAAAAATTATGAATATTTAGCGAGTATTCATATTCATTCAAACAAAATATAAATTGAAAAAGAAAGCTCCAATAAGCAATTGTTATCTCTTAATTATAACTAATACTTTGATGATTTTAAGTAAAAGAAATGAATTTTATTTATTTTTATCATTGTAATATTCAGATTTTATAAAGGAAACTTAGAAATTTTGAAAAATATTTTAGAAAGATATATATTTTTTATTTATAAATCTATCTATTTGATAGAGCGCCATACATATTTCGATATAATTCCAGTTATATGACAGTAATGTTATAAATATTTTATAGGATCTTGAGCGCGACGTTCATTATGGTCTATGGACCATAAATTCCGATTTATTTATTCTTAATAAAAATATCTTTGTTTAATCTATAGATCCCATCTATAGACCCATCGTATAAGTCGCGGACTAAGTGCACGGTGTAATCGTAGCCATTGTTTTTATAGATTTCTGTTTTCTCTTGTAGACTTGCAAGCTATGTGCAGATAATACAGAATAAAAGTGAATACGAAATGAAAATATTCGTAATTATATTAAAAAAATATTCATTCAAATGGAATGAAAAAATATTTATTGTTTCTTAACGAATAAAAAAGAAATATTCGAATGAGTATTTTCATTCATTTTTTTATTCATTTATTCGAATATTAGGTGTATTCATCGGACACACTAGTTAACATTACAGGTTACTTTTTTGGTATAGATATATTTTCGTTATTAGTATGCTCCTACAGCACGAAAATTACAACAATATTTCAATAGTGCGTAATATTACAAAAAAATTGCAGCAATATTGCTGCAATATTGAAATTTCAATATTTTATTAGAAACATTGCACTAATATTGCAAAATATTTCAATTTTAATATCTTGTAGAAAATGTTGCAATATATTGTTGCAATATCACAATTCAATAAATAAATACGCTGTCTTGCCACAAGAGCAATACGTTTCTCGTAAGAAGAAAACGTCCAGGAGTCCTATAAGAAAGAGTATGCAAATTAAGTCTCCTAAAGATTCTCAATCCTTTTTGAAGTATGTTCGAATTTCCACCCGGATATTCTCCGAATATCTTATCACTCTTGTTTAACATTCAAATAACAAGGATAATATCTGAGTGGCACTCGAATGGGTATCCGAATATAGTTTTGGATGTGCTTTCTAGAATATTTTTTTTATATTTTTTTATATTTTTTTATATTATTTTATATTTTCAAATATTTTTTTATCATAACTTTATTTATTTGTATTTTGGAATATGATGCTAAAAAAAAAACAGTATGTTAGCAATTAATAAAACTAGAATAATTATTAAAATATTGCATAATGTTATAGCAATGTGTATGCAATATTGAATCTCTGAATTTTGCAGCAATATTTTATTTTTGCGGACATAAGAATATTGTTACAATATTGCAACAATATTTTTATGAAATATTGCAATCTTTCAAAATAATATTACTGCAATGTTACTGTAGGGGTGTATATCGGTTACCGTAGAAGAGACATTCGAGAAGTTTCTCGCACAAGTCTGTCGCAACAAAAAAATTTGGTAGCAATAGTAATCAATATATGGATTCCCTAAATCGTGAAGATTGATTATTGGGAAATTGTAAAATTGTGCCTGATTGGACAAAGGATTCATCCAACCGCGCTAGCATCGCGCGATTCTCGCGGATAGTACGGCATGATGAAAGAGATAAGAGAGTGTTAGAGTGGATACAAAGAGAGTGGCGCCAATGCATGTGCCTAATGCTGATTGACTCCACCATTAAGTATCCTTATTGTTAAATGAAGAAAGAATGTAGAAAGAAGACAATGTTAAAGAAAAAAAAGGTTAAGACAAGAAATTATGTCATATAGATAGACGATGCAATCATAGAACTGCATATTAACATAAGAATAGACTTTATGAGTATCAATCTTTAACGGAAGTAATGTCATGTACAATAAAATTTATTGTGATACAGAATGCCACTTATTAACCGGATTTTAAAGGCCTCTTTCAGCAACTCCGATTACCGCTAATCGATGATTCAATCATCACGAATACCAACGTGAGGAATTAAACATAATTTGTGCTCAGAAGCGGAAGATGATTAAGAGACACGGTAGTGTAACTAGCGCGAGATCGCTCCATGTTTTTACATGAACGACGATCGTGAATGCGAGCACTCGAGATTATCGGATTATTAAGAATACTCACAAGTTGATTCTGAGTAGTTCTCAATGGAGATTGTCCTATATGGACCATAGTGTTACAATGAACGGTAAAAAAGTTACAGCCCTTCAATGTTTCGGAGTTATGAATTTGGTCCCCCCGAAATTTCAAATGGTGTTTTCACTTTAATCGATGGAACTCTTTCTAATATTAATAGAGAACTCTAGAAACTCTTTTCGGGGGAGTTACCAGAACTTTGTTTATTTTTAAATTTTTTTTAAATTTTAAAAATGAGGGGCCAGCTTCACAGACGTGAAAAAGACGGACATGCCGATGGATTCATGCCGTGTAGTTTTCTCTTTCTGACAAGAAAAGAGGAGAGGGGGGGAGGAAATAAGGTGTGAATCTTGCTCTTTGTCTAATATCTGTTCTTTGTTCTTTTTTACCTGTTCTTCATGTCAAAATAGAGGATACACTCGATCTATTCTTATTATATCTATGATCTCACCTGTCTTCTTCCATCATGGTTATTTATGATTTATCGATATATCGATAAATCGCTGTCATTCATGGCATTACTTCATGAAAATATCGTTATCGTAATGGCCGTAGCACAGATTTTTGCATAATGCACGACGTAAAGTCTAATAATAATAGAAAAATCAACCAAAATTTCTCTTTTCCGTGAAAAGAAACGTGGGATCTACAACAGAAGTAGTGGTTGTAAAATCTTGTAAAGTCATAGAAAATTAATCACAGTCAAATATGAAAAGAATATCGACTATGATTGATAAATTTTCTACGACTTAAGACCCTACGATTTCTATTGTAGACGTAGAAGGAAAGACAGAATTTTGATTGATTGATTCACTTATGTCTTATGCAGTATGCGTTATACAAAGGCCTCAATTAAATATATAAATTCTGAAATATTCTAAGTTTCATACAAAAATGTGAACAATTTTTTTCAAAAGGTCCAAAATTATATAGAAAATTTGATCATGTGAAAAAATTTTTAATTAAATATATAATTTTTATCTTAGAATATTTCAAAATCACATATTCGATTAAAGAAAGTTATTTCCTTTTTTCAGAACCCATTTTAAAATTATTTTGCTTACTTCATTCTGGAAAAATATTCAAGAGAAACAACTGTTTCAAAATTAATATCAAGTGTCATATTAATAAGTGATTTAGCAAACTGAAACGCAGTTTAAATTATTTTTATTATTAAAGAATTATTAGATATATACACAATACAAGTAAAATTTGAATGTTAAAAAGTTCATACAAATATCTGTTATATTTTTATTTTAAAAATGAAATCTGAAAATTTTTTATTATTTTATTTAATTCAAATATATAATTTAAAAAAAATATATGAAATCTCTAAATTGAGTTAATTACAAATATAATTCAAATTTCTTCGAACATTATTATCATACTACTTCTTTTAAAAAATAAAATCAGAGTGCACATAACTACATTCTAAACATTTTTCTTACAAACTTTTATTTCTTAAAAATAAAATTACGTATCTTCTTATTCTTATTTAAAAGTCTTCATATTTCAACCGAAGTTATATATATTTTTATATATATATTTTTCTATTCAAACTCAATAAATTACAAAGAATTAAAAAAGTAAAAGTATAACTGAAAAAATTTATTTCAAGTAAAAAATTTTTACAGTAAAAAAACTTAGTGCTGTAATACGGTTAACAATACAAAATGCGTGATATTACACCAAAATTACCTTTTTTACAAAAAGATAATTTGTATGTGTTTTGCTTGTATGTGTGCTTCTTGAAGAAAAAAATAACTTTTTATTCCAAACTTTCTATTCCATACTTATTTTCCAAGCTATTAAAGTAATAATAATATTTTCAAGAATGTATGAAATCTTTAAATTGCATCAATTATAAACAGAAAAGACTAATTACAAAAGATTAATTACAATGATAAAAGTACAATATTAATAAATACAAAATTTTTACCGATGTGAATCTGGCGCTCAACTTTATCAAAAATAAAAATTAATATCGCAGGCCGTTTGTACTTCGTTTGTACTTGTTTGTACCGATCATTATTTCATTTGTACCTCAAAGAGTTAAACAAAAAGTGAAAAATAAAAAACCAGCGCGCAACTTTAAGATTTTTTAATTTCATTTATGCCATTCGAAAGAGAATCGTTTATATCCGTTTGTACCTTTCCTACTTTCGTTTGTACCTCAAAAGATTCGGAGATACAGCGCGTTTCAATTTTTACGCAATCCCTATATAGCGAATTTAGCCAATTTTCAAGATATCGAAATGAGATCCGTTTGTATCCGTTTGTACTTCTTCTTTTGCCATTGGTCTCATTTCGACATCTTCAAAAATAACCGATTTCCCCTCTTGAATTTCGAAATTTTGAAATCGCTGTATCTTCGAACCCTTTGAAGTACAAACGAAAATAGGAGAGATACAAACGGGTACAAACGGTTCTCTTTCGAATGCCGTTGGTCCCATTTCGTACCATTTCGATATCTTGAAAATTGGCTAAATTCGCTATATAGGGGTCGCGCAAAACCTGAAACGCGCCGAACTCTTTGAGATACAAACGAAAGTAGGAGAGATACAAACAGGTACAAACGATTCTCTTTCGAATAGCATAAATGAAATTAAAAAATCTTAAAGTTGCGCGCTGGCCATTTTTTATTTTTCACTTTTTGTTTAACTGTTCGAGGTACCAACGAAATAATGATCGGTACAAACAAGTACAAACGAAGTACAAACGACCTACGGTATTAATTTTTATTTTTGATAAAGTTGAGTGCCAGGTTCACATCGGTAAAATTTTTTATACAAAAAATTTAGCACCGCTAGATCAAACCAAGTTTGTTAGTAGCGTCAAGTTTTTTTATATAAAAAATTTTTTTATTTATTATGGACCACTTATTAACTTTTAAAGAATAAAAGTTAATAAGTGGTCCATAATAAATAAGTAGTTATACAACATTAATGTTTCAATGAAATATATTTTCTGTTTATAATTGGAACCATTTAAAGATTTTACACATTTTTGAAAAAAATTATTATTACTTTAATAGTTTAGAAATAGATTTGGAATAAAAAGTCATTTTTTTCTTCAAGGAGCATACAAGCGCGCACTTGACCTTTCTCTTATTGTAAAAAAAGGTAATTTTGGTATGATACATTAAATTGCTGTTGGCACTTCTGCGAGTTGTAATCGTTGATTAATTTAATCAGAAGATAATGAAAGAAATCTTAAAAATGAAAATTTAATCGGTGCGTGGTTTGTAAAGCTAGATATATATATATATATATATATATATAAATTCACTCTGAAATATTATTATATACATATGTACAAAGCTTTAGATCGAATCGGCAAATAATTTCGCTTCTTAGTTATATTTTATTAGTCAAATGTCATTACTGTTTATTGTTTTTATTAATATTTAAACAAAAAATACAAAATTTTTTACATTGATCTTATTTCAATATGAAAAAAATAACGAAAAAATAACAAATTATTACTTTTTAAGTAACAATAACTGACCCTGAATAATAAGTTACTTTTTGAGAATCAATAACGGTAACTAGTTACTTTTAAAGAGTAACTTTCCATTCCTTGTGTATAGCTACAGAGCAAAAAAACAGATGCGGCAAACGATTCAGTAAATCGTACCATATGAACAAATTCTATCTTATGGTCAACTGATTTGATGCATATTTCGTCTGGAACTAAGACGAAGTATGTAATCATTGCATGGTTTTTGGCTATCGTTTGCTGAAAATAGAATTTGAAAAAATTAAGATATTCAAGAAATTTTGCAGATGAATAAAAAAAATACATTTAGACATAATTCCATGATAGCTTCGCCCCATTAGCCATTCAACCGAACCTGTGATTCTTCTCGTATTGAATAGGATTATTATTGCAATGACTAGTTGTCAGTAGGATATAACTAACCTGTCGATTACGACGATCTAAGGACAAACGGTTGGCCAAATCAATACTATAAAATTATAAAATAATTTACATTATGCTAAATTACTTAATAAAACAAATTACGAGATAGCAACATTATATTTTTTAAAAACTGGTTTACATAATTTTTTATGTAATGTAAGTCCTTTAGTTATTCTGCGTGTAAATATTAACCCTTCAATAATCGCATAACTTTTTTAATGATGAAAAAAATTTCTGATTAAAAATGAACGAATCAGAAATTTCTGGTTAAAAATAAACGAATCAGAAATTTCTGATTAAATTTATTAGAATTCTAGATGAAATAATCGGAATTCTTGGTTGATATAATATTTCTGATAAAATCTACTAGTATTTTTATTTTTACCAGAATAATTATATTAATCAGAGTTCTAGTTATCTCAACTAGAATTCTAATAGACTTAACTAGAAAATTCTGATCCATTCCATTTTCCACCAGAATTAGCGAAAAGCTCCCTATTATAAGATAGGTACCTAATATGAGATAGCGGCATTCCTGTTAAACTAATAAACGCTATTTATTATGCCGTCATGAATTTATTGCTCTTCGATTGAAAACTATTCAGTGGAAAATTCATTAGTAGATCATTTCTGTTGTAAAAAAGGATTTTAGAATTTAGATGGCTTCAAAGTTTCATTGAGATGAGTCTTAACCTTATTTATTATTTAATAAATAAATATTTGGCAATAAATTCTTCATGTAGTGTTAGAGTAAGATTGTACTAATAGAAAAATACGGGATATGTTAAATTGCTTAATTACAGAAGTTAGATTTGATAATCGTAAAATCATAAGGAGTGAAAATCGTAATTTAGGCGATATCAGGATATTTCTAATATGAAATAATTTATGCTGTTATATTAAGAATTTTTATTTTAGACTACATATGTGAAAAACACAATTAATACCAGAAATTTAAAATGCTTATTACGATCGAAGCTTCATTGCTTAAATAATTCAATCTTGAATTACTAATATATATGTACTTGCATTATATATGTACTTGCATATAATACCATATTGTAGTTTTTTCGAATTGTGCGCCAAATTGTTTTTCCGGACTTATAAACGCAATTAAAATTATTCTAGTAATAGCGAAAGTATATTGACAAATAATTTTAATAATTTGATGCTATCATCAAGCATTATATTATAAAGACGTTAATATGTTGGAACTGTTAATAAATTTATTGTGAAAAATATTATCTCGGCCGAGATTTGAATCCGGATCTCGGATATTCCGTACGAACGTCCTAAGCCTTTAGATCACCAAGGCCTTATGCTGCTATGTTATAATGAAAATCATTGCTAAAATATAAATGTTATTTTACAATAATAAAAAAGACAACCAGAATGAATATCGAGTGCCTGTTTCTGCGATGATTCCAACTTTTTGAAGACAAATCCCGGATACAATGCATCGCATGCTCATTTTGCGCGTACACTAGCTATATTTGTTCCCTATTTTAGAACATTAAATAAAGTTTTTAATTGCAATACCGATGTACTTTGCGATTTTATTCGATTTCTCAGGGCATCTCATATTAGAAGCAATTTTTGCGGTTTGCTCACTTTATATATATCTTTAATTTAAAAAAAATTGAATTTGAATTGAATTTTACATAACATTATCTTAAAGCTTATTAAATTCCCTTCAAAATGATTTACTATTCTTTAAATTCTGTCCATAGACTTCCAGCATTTACTAAAAATAAACTCTCAAAATAGGGGCCTTTTCTCTACTATTTAATCCAGTGCTCGCAGCGATTTGCACATTTCGGGCCGATTCTGACAAGTGACTACCCCCTACTACTCGAGGTATACCAGAAATATAGAAATATTTTTTAATTCGTTTGCTCGATTCTACTGATAATAAAGTGTATCGGAAATAAATTATTTAATAAAAAACATGTTTCAATAATAATTTGATGGAAGATGCGCTCCCAATATATTTCTGGTATAGAGACACTCCTGAATCAGAGCATTACGTGAGCACCCGACCGCCGAGCCTCGAGAGGTAGTGGTGGTCCCTTGTCGGAATTGGCCTGAAATGTGCAAATTGTTGCGAGCATTGATTTAATCCAAACCATTTTTCTCAATGTAAGTTAATTTATTTTTTATGTAGATCCAATTTTTTATTTTTATTTATAAATAATTATAAATTAATTGTAAGACACTTTACAAACAAAAAATAATAATTTTCGAAAGTTAAAAATCCACATTTAAAAAAATATTTCTTTAATATTTCTAATATTTTAATCAGTAAATTCATAGCTTACAAGTTATGCAGTAAATATAGACAATAAAAATAATATCGAATAAATTTTAATTATTACTGTACTTAAATTTAAAGTATGAATACACAAAATATATTTAAATTAAAAATTATTTAAATAATGTAATTGTTTAAAGCTAGCAATAATTCCGAAAATTACGTAATATCACATTATATTTTTCTGTTTATTATTTGTTTATTATTTGTTTATTTGCATATATTTTTTCACAGTAATTCTTACAAAAATAAATGAAAATATCAAGAAACATCTTTATTATTAGAAAATAACAAAACAAGTATTATTATTTAAAAAAAAGAATTAGAATTTATTCATAATATCAAAATATTATTTCAAAACTAAATATGTTTAAATTTAAGCAAAATTAAAATATTGTTACATTCGCAAGAAACATCTCTTTGGTTTGAGCGGGCAGAGAAGATAATCGTGGAGCATTCTCAGACGGAGGATGGATCGATCATGTTTTGCAGCTTGATTTGACAGAATCGAGTTTTTGATTCAGCTGTTGACGGATGCGCGCTTCTCTATTTCTTTATTGAATAAAAGTCTTGCGAATTCATTTGATAAAATGTTCTTTCCTTTCTGCGAGCGTGATCTGATATATCTGTATGATCGCGCGAATGTGTATGCGCATGTGTAAGTAGTGGGGAGGAAGAACGAGAGCGGCGCAACGGACATCTCATTTGAGAACGATGTAGCAAATGCGACATTTTTGGAGGCTCATCCGGAATCGAATAAATGACGAAGCAATGATAATAACGTCTATTATGACAAAGAAAAAAGATGCTCTCTATGCTAGTGGCAGAGAGCGGTGATTCGCGAGATTCAACAATCGCGTGAAGAACAATCGCAAAGAGAGACAGAGCTAATGACCTTGTAATTATGGTGGAAGAAGAAAGTGTAATAATGCGCATAATACTCAATGCGCATGTTCTTCCATGTATGATCATGATGGAAGTATAAAGATATGCTCATTTCTCGGATTTTCGTCACGTTTTGCGCAATGATTGAAATCCGCCATCTTGTTGTACATAACTATGTTCATGCATAGCAACGCAATTCAATTTAAACGTTTAATTTAATTTAAAAAAAGTTTAATTTAAAAAAAGTTAATCCTAAATTTAATATGTATGCTAATTTATAAAAGTAAAAATTAATGAAATATAAAGAAATTAATTAAATAATTCTTTTATTGAACTTTATAGCTCGTGTCTGTTCTCATCATTTTCGTCCTACAATTCGAAGATCAATTCCCCATTAGAAATTATTCAAGATGGCGAAGTTGAGTCGTCTCTATTATTGGCCAGCAAAAAATAATTGCGTACATCTCATTATTTCCACTAGCACACAGTGGACTAGCCAATCAAAATGCTAATCAAAATGTGGCGCGACATATTCAGATTAATCAATGATACAAGTTTAAATGACATTAAATTATTATTACAAAGCTTTGTAAATTAATAAAAATATAAAAGTGTAATATAATAAATAAAATAACAATAATAAACAATTACCTGCATTGATTAATATATTACATATTTTTTACGTGAATATCTATGAATATATTTTTCTGATAGATATATAGGTCAGTACAAAAGTTCGTGCCCAATTTATTATTCAAATTTCAAACCGTTGATATTTTTATTAAAAGTAAAATAAAATCTTACTCTACCTGAGAAAATTTAAGAATTTATTTTTTTAAATTGTGATAGTTTTGATAGAGTTATGAGCAATCAAAATCAAAATATTCATTTTATTTAATTTGCAACAACTCAGTAACAAAAAATCGTAAGAACATTTTTAAATGATTTTGTAGAGAAAAAGTTTCAAGCTTTTACGATAAAGGGTCAAAAATTTTTTATTTTTTCAGCTCGTAGTTTTCTATATGTAAAAATTACAAAACTCATATAAACTTAAAAAATATGGTAATATCATTCGAAAGTAGAGATTTCAAGCTTTAAAACTCTTTTTTTTAATTTAAATTTTGTATATTTTTAACAAAACTGCAGCTGTTTGAATAAATTGGGTACGAACTTTTGCACTAATCCAATAGTTATGTTTTACATGATTGATATTTTTCTTATTCGTATAATGTGTCACTAATTCTGAACAAAGGACTGTCCAGTTTGGGACCCGACTGAACAGCATTGAGATCTAGCTAGGATTGTAGAGTATAAAAAAAGAATTAAAAAGTTCCATATGCACAACTTTGTAAAATAAATACTACAGCTGTTCAAAGTTTCGCTATTATGACCATGTATTGTGTATCATGTAGGACTGATTTTATTCGATTTCTCGAATCATCTAATATCTGGAATATGTTCAATCTTGACGAGGACAACTAAAACCTTTTTTGGATCCCAAATGAATAGTTATAAATAATATATTAATCGATGAAGAGGGGAGAGAGACAACAAAATTGAAACAAAAGATTTTAATTGCTTAATTGAAATGTAGCCAATATATGAACTTTATCTCAGTTCCTCATCGGAACTCTCTAAAAGTAAAAAAATATCATTAATAACTATTCTTGCTGGTACATTGATGTATTCGTCAAAATGTTGGGCAGATCCCAGATACATATATATAAGTGTCAACTGGATTAATGAACTGTACCAAATACATTTTAGATATTACTTCAATGTCTTTGATACAATCCGTTACCATCGTCATCGCGAAGAGATACCATAGACGCAGAGAAATTAAATAAGACCAGTGGTACATGATTTTAATAGCGTTTTTAATAAAACTTTGAATAGTTTTAGCACTCAGGAAACCTCTCCTGTAAAATTGGGCTTATAGAATTTTTGATTTTCTTTTGATACCTTAAAATTTTAGACATGTCTCAAAATTGTTCATCCGGGCTCAAATTCCCCTATAAAACTGGACATAATTCCTTTCTTTCTTTTCTCCATACATTATGTATACGTATTATAATACATTACGACATGTGATGACAGAATGACAGGAGCCATGTTGCTTTTTGAGATAATTAGCAATTTTATTGATTGACTACTATGTACCCTTGAAATTGTTACATTGTGTCTTCTTCCATCATGGTTGTAACAGCGAAACGAGGAGCTTGTACAGCTGCCAGGGAAACTACGGGAGCTCAGATCATAACAAAATGTCCAAGTAAGTTTTTTTTTAGAAACAGAGTTTTCACTTTAATTCTAGAGATGGCGTGCGTGATGATGCGTTTAAATTTCGCGGAGAACTCGGCTATAAATTAAAATCCGATTCCGACGCGCGACGGAGCGGCAACGTTAAACGAATTCTTTTCATAATTCGAGTTAATCGCGCGAACGAATCGCTGAAACAAAACGATGAAGATCATCGCTTCAGTTTAGAGATGAAAATGACCCAATTTGACAATTTACCCGGTAAATTACAGTAAATTACTCGGTAATTTTTTGAGACTGTATAAAATGATAATTTAAAAAAATTAGTAATTTGATATATATTTGAAAAATAGTAATTTGATATAAGAGCATTTAGTTACAGAATATTAAGTTAAAAACACTTTGTTTAACTTAAATTTTCATTTTGATACTACATATTGATAATTAGACAACCGACAATGTTTAGGGATGTCAAATCAGAGAGTGCACTTGTACACAGTTCAATTGCACAAATACTCACATCAGTTTGTTTCAGTAATTTTTTATTGCTTAATCAATGAGATATTATTTTTAATTACCCAATTAGATGATGTGAACAACTGACATACACCCGTTTACGACATTGCGATCAACACCATTAGTCGGTGACCTAGTAGCCACAAGTAGCCACACACATAAGTATAAATCTTTTATGTGTACATACAGGCACGTTTTGTTATGATTAAATTATATGTTTAGATTTAGTCAATAGCTCTGTTATTCCATCAGCGATTCCTATTAAGAATGTTAGAAGAATATTGTTTTATACATAAGTAGAGAAAATACAGTCTATTTATAAACCTATAAAGGCATTAAATACCCAAATAGCCAAAATTACCTAGCTAAAATTATCTAGCCTATCAGGAAACGCTCACAATTATTTTCTCAATGCAAAGAAATATGCTCAAAGCAAAGAAATATCTCTCGCAGGTAAAGTGGATTAAATTGAGTCGAAAAGTTCTCTATTATTTTGTAATTTTGTATTTTTTTTTATAATTAATAATCTTTTTTTTTAGTTACAATGTGCAAAATATTTAAAATCGACGCATAACTTTAAGGCATATTTAAGAGTTTTTTAAAAAAGTTCGTAAAAAACTCTGAAAAATATTTTAAAGTTGTCTTATGAATCGATTTTATCTGCTCTTTAGAAATTTATATTTCGTTACTATTGAGAACATTATTTCAAAAATAATACCAATATACAATAAAATATGCTGAAACAATATGCTGAATTAAATCACAGAAAGTTATTAGGTGTACAAAAAAGTTCTGAGCTTTAGATTTGATACAACCGAACAACAATTTAACAATTTAAATTTTATATATCTTCCCGCCTTTTTGTGGTTTTAAAGCGTTAACATTTGGCCTTCTAAAATGCCATATGGTTTGACGTTTGATGCACATAACCTCAAAAATCAGTAGTGTT
>Ga0157364_1003742_pt1 | contig 14886 bp, 7 predicted proteins | sample AttsexASBM2_FD_111476 | JGI IMG/M metagenome (GOLD analysis project Ga0157364, IMG submission 111476) | Fungus gardens microbial communities from leaf cutter ant in Ribeirão Preto, State of São Paulo, Brazil - Atta sexdens ASBM2 | ecosystem: Host-associated > Fungi > Mycelium > Unclassified ... | reverse complement strand
TCGCTGTTTATAATTACATCGATTAGTATAATGAATCGTGAAATGCTCTCCCAGCGCGCGGAGATGAAAATTGTGGGGATGCTGACGACGATGACCTCGCTTCTCTCCTTCTCTATCCCCTTTCTCCTGTCTACCTCGCGTTTCTACCCCGCGTTCTTCACTAATTTAATGTGGGGACGTTGTTCGTTAAGCGCGTCTTCATCACACCACGCGGCACGTCTAAAATTACCTTTCGTCCTTGTCGTCGTCGTCGTCGTCGTCGTCGTCGTCGCAAAAGATAACGCATTACAAATTGATCCCAAGGGGGTCGCTCTTCCTCGCCACCCCTTTCTAGTCGCGGTTTCCCTCTTTTAGGTTAATGATATTTCCAATAATTTCAATTCCTCGCTGACTATATCACGCGCGGTTTTCCACGCCATTGATAGTGATACGAAAAAATTCCATCTTCCTGTGGTATGAAAACTACGTTGGAGCAAGCCCAGTTCTGTGCCCGAGAATGATGAGTGATTCACTGGGCTACTAGCGGAACGACACAAATTGTCGGAAGAAACGTTCATTTCGTGCGGAGGATGAATATATATTTCTCAATTGTATTGTTTCATTCATTTATCAAGCTTTAGAGAGGCAACATGAAAACTAGGCATTAAATCCAGTCCTCGGAAATAACATTATAAATGCGGAATTTGTACGCAATTTAAAGAGTTAATTGGACGATATTAGGGAGTTTTTACAATATCATGTATCCAGATATGGTAAACGTCATAGTGGAAAGTCTGCGCGTCTGTGTAACGTTCTACTAAATAACATGATTTTAGCGTTTACTGTATCTAGATACATGGTATTGCAAAAACTTCCTATTGTCGATAAAGCAATTTAATAGCACAAGGAGCATCCCAAAAATAAATTTTCCTATCGTAGGAAAATAAAGTAAAGTAGGACAATTAGAAAACTTTTTTTTTAACTTAATCCTCAAGTTACTTCTCTACGTAATCACCATTGAAATTTTAATACTAACGTGACATCAATTTTTTAATGTCAGTGCTATGAAAAAAATGTGTTTTTTAATTGAAAAAAACGATTTCATTTCAGTTTTATCGTCGCTGTTAGATTTTATCATTCAAATATTTTTAACACAGAAGACAGGTGAAAATCGATCTAGAGAGAATTCTATGGTGGATGACTAAAATATTCCTAATGAAATTATGCCTATAAATCCTGTATTCATCTTGTTGATGAAGGCACATCATGAAAAAAAAAAACTTTCTTCGAAAAAACTTTCAAAAAGCTTTTTTAAAGACTTTTCAAAAAGACTTTCTTATTTGATGATGAATATTTATAACAGTTTCGTATCTTGCAGTCAAAATTAAATTATTATACGTAGTTTGGCAGTTGGACACGTTTTGTGTTGATATCTCTTTTTAATTCAAATTGATTCAGGTAATTATAGTTGCAATTGAAGGTGACTGTAAATGAAAAAAGTGTTCCAACATATTCCAAAAAAATTTCTAGAATACATAATTTTTTTCCTATAATATAGAAACTTATTTTTAGAATGCATTTCGTAATATATGAGATAATTGAAATTTTATAATTCTATGAGGTAGTTTTTTCAGTTCTATTTTTTTGATCAATAGAACAAATTACATTAAGAAAGATTTTAATTCCATTTTTATCGAGTTAGTTTGCGAGTTTTCACAGCATGATGAATTGTTGTTATGTCGCAATGTTACATCCAAAAAAAAATATTCTGCCGATTAGCGATTCCGTGTAAATCAAAGAAGTTTCCATTATATACGACCTTAAGAAGATACTCAAAGTAGAGGAATTTTGTATAATTATAAGGTGCTGGATTTAAGATTGCAATTCTCTAACTAGAAGAATGTCCTGCATGTCATGTACTGACATGCACATGTAATTACGATAGCATGTAAATGACAAACTTCTTTTAACAAATAAATGTGCTGGTATCTTGTACAACCTTTTACTTCAAAAGGCTATTCGAGTTATTATAATTTTCTATAGAAGAATTTATTTTTGATCATAGCTCGTGTGTTCTCATTTTTTTATAGATGAATACATGTTGTAAGTACACGCGCCTGATTTATTTAAGATTTTTTGCTTAGAGGAAATGTTAAGAGATGTTCCCCGCTTATTGGCAGAACTTTTTTTGGATGCTTTTCTTTTTTCGTCTTTCAGGTTCATGAATCCACTCAACGAATGGTCGTCCTTCGTTCCGTGAACCTCATGAGCACGGGACGCTACAGATGCGAGGTTTCAGCGGAGGCACCGTCTTTCCAGACCGTTTCCGACCATTCGGATATGACGATAATCGGTAAGAAGCGACGGCGAACAGATTAGTATTAATTTAGAGTTTTATCTTTCAAAGAAATCGCGCAATAATGGCAATTCAGGCCTCTCGCAAACTTTGGGGTATTGCGTCGTTGATTTAGTCTTACAAGGCGACACTACTATTTTTCTTCTCGCCGATTCTCATTATCCGAGCAAATGTTATTACGGTTAACCGAAAAGAAAAAAGAAATTGTGCCGACTTATCATGATCTTATTCATGTTTGAATTAAAATTAAACTGCGAAGAAGAGATTTATCACATTTGACGTGTAGACCACGGTGTGAGATATTCTTTGGTTTAATTCCGAGACAAAGATTTATACGTATCATTTGATGAAGGGATTTCGGTTTCACGTTCAAGAAGAAAAAAAGGAAGAAGAGAGATTTTTTACCGCGGGATTAGATATTTTAACGGCTTTGAAGATTTCATAAGCCACTTTACGCGCGAATTAAAACAAATCGCAGTTCTAATACCTCCGAAAGAGTTAATTCCGTCGCGTTGATTTTTGATTTGTGAGAGGGAACATTATCTATCTCTCAAAAATATCGACTTACGACCAGTGACGAATTACTGATGATTCATTCTTGAGACGGTAATGCGTCTACGACTTATCGTTTGAAACACTTTTCGTTAGTCTTAATTGCTTTATTATTAACGTGCGCACCGGCGGAAACGAAGCGTTTTTCTTCAATCGCAGACATGACAAACTCGAAACCGATATTCGCTCTCAATTATTTATCGCGATTTCCATGAACATTAAATTCATTGATGTAAAATCTGCCCTTGCTTCTCATCTTTAATTATTCCTAGCTTGAATATTACCAACACTTGCGCAACATTCTTCACAAATTAAACACTTCATTAATAATATCGTATGAAAAATATCGATTGAAAAGCTTTCTATATACCACAGCTATGTGGAGCTTTAATCGTTTAAGTCTAAATAAGATCCGGAGCTGGTTTTCCATCCAATCCTTTTAATCCGGGACGCGATTCGATTATTATTTATTCTCTGTGGGATTTATTCTCTCTGGGGATCGAGGGACAAGATCTCGATCGCTTCAATTTTTGCGCCGATTACTCCGAGCGCACGTTTGTATATCTATTCTATCATATAGCGTATATAAAGTTAAATGCATTATATTGAGTGCAATAATTACAGTAAAGTGTTACTCCATTAAAATTTCCACATTGGTAAGCGTAAACAAGTTAAACTGGCCGCAACAAAATTATAGAAAATTATGATTCAAGCGGGATTGCGCAAAAATATTCGAGTGGACAAGTTAAAAGCCCGATCGTTTTGTCTAATCGAAGAACATCGCATCCTTTTTGTCATAGCGGATTGTTTTACGTATATCTACATAATTTCAGCCCTCCCGGAAGACGAACCCGTTATCACGGCGCGATCCGGGAAACATCGTTATCAAGTCGGCGACGTCGTGCGGTTCAATTGCACTTCGACGAGGTCGAAGCCACACGCCACGCTCAGCTGGTTCATCAACGGCGACCCTGTGAGTGCTCGAGACACGAAGCATATCTCTTCCCCCCCCCCTCTCTCTCTCTCTCTGTCTCTCTCTCTCTCTCTTTCTCTGTCTGTCTGCGTACCGCAACTGTGAATGTCTTCTCAGGTTGTCGGAAGCGTAAAAGGTTCGCGGTAACGTCACTAACATCCGAGATACGCCATGATCTCGGAAAATCCGTTTAGAATAGTCTAGAGATTCGCGCACGCTTACGTACGATGCAGTTGAGTAACAGGACGAGGCTTTATCTACGAATTTTCTAAAATAATTGTACTTATTATTAATACTATTATTAATCAGAAACATATTTCATTATATCACATATTACGTATTTAATTCTCTAATTATTTTTCAATTTTTCGAAAATGAAAAAGAACTCTATATTATTTTGAATTTTTTCGAGATAATAATTAATTATGGGATCGAAAATTTTATTCTTTATTTATTCTATTTTATACATTACAGTATTGTATAGTGTAATGAAATTTCAATTAAACATTAATCAAGTTTTAAATTAATATTTAATTTAATGAAGTCCAAGTAGACTTTACTTTTCACGAATCGAATTCTAAACGCTAAAATTTTCGTCATATGTTCCTTCCGTAACAAAGTTAATAAACGCTCATATTTATTATCTCTTAATAAAGACTTTTTCTTCGTAATACAACATGTTTTACTACCATGATACGTATCACTATCGTGATACTATCATAATACGAAATTATGTCTATAAAAACGTATTAGATATTAATATACGATTACAAGGAAAAAGTCATAACAATTAGCCTTCACTTTTTTCCTCTCTTAATTTCTCTCTCTCTCTTTCTCTCTCTCTCTCTCTCTCTCTCCCTCTCCCTCTCCTCCCTCCCCCCTTCTCTTTTAAACGCTGTCAAAAGTTTCCCATCATGGCGAATTTCATTCTTTCGCGAAAATAACGCACATCTGCAACGACAGTCACCAACGTGACCGTTAATGTCTCGTTGACCCACGATTACGCGCTAACAAAGCTCGAGAATTAATTTTACAAAGTGCATTCTATGGTGTGTGCGAAGCTTTTTCATTTTTCATACGCGAACAAATAATTAGTTCTTGGATAATTAATCTTCGGGTGTTGCGAACGGACGCTCGCGCACATTCAAAACCGCCTGATTATAGTCTTTTAGCATCGGCGTTATATCGTGACTTATTAAAATCGGGATTATATTTAATCAGAATTAAAATCGATAATCTTAGATTATAGGATCACCGTTGAAAAATTGGTGTTAAATTTAACACATTATCACTCAAACGATCCATTCAAATTTATGTTAATTTAACATAAGCTAAACAAAAGGTAACAAAAATATTATTAATTTAAAAAAACAAACACAAAAAAGATAATACTAACACAATTTATAAACAACAAACCATGGGAGCATGTCTTTTTTAATAAAATTAACATTTATGATATATTAAATTATATCATATTTTATTTATTCATCTGTAGAGAATTTATGTCTTATTACATATTTTTTTATTTGTTTATTTATTCATAAATTGTGTTATTTTAACAATATAAAATACTGAATATTAATTTAAATCTACTTAAATCACATTATGTTTAATATTCGATATGTTAAAAAATCAACAGAAAATTTTAACAAGGATTTGAGTGGATCATTTTCAAATACGAAATGTTTTTTATTGATTAATCTTTATCTACAGTATTCGGAGAGAATGTCCTGTAAATTATGTTAACGTTGAAATTAGAAAAAGATATGAAATTCGCATGAAAAATATTATTATATAATGCGCGCGAAGAAATGTGTGCGTGCGTGCGTGTGCGTGTGTGTGTGTGTGTATGTGTATGTGTGTGTGTGTGCGTGCGTGTGTGTGTGTGGGTGGGTGCGTGTTCGTGTAACAGTAAAGCATTGAATAATTTTATTATTATGATTAGAATTAGTGTCATATGTTAGAGTACTTTTTAATTTTTATCACAAAAGTTGTAACAAAATTTAATGAGAAAGATAACAATCTTCTGCTAAACGATATTAAAAGTTTACGTAGTGCTCTCAGGGAGCTTGCGGGTCAAGAGAGTCAATTTTCCTGGAACAAAGTAGATTAGACAGATAATGCTGCGTATTTAATTTACGATGATAAGTACTGACGACGTTATTACATTTAATTTAAAAAAAAAAAAGATATATGTCAAAAAACATATTAAAATGACTTTTAAAATGATCTCGCATATTTAGAAGGTTATCATTTATTCTTTGCTTAATTTTTTACTGATCATTGCTTGTTGAGTATAATATTATCTTGTTTATTCCAGTTTAATTCCATCAATTTGCTATCAATATTTTCTCTGATTTTCTCTCTTTATTCTGATTTTATTCCATTAAATAAAATTTGTGTTTAGAATTAAAAAAGAATCTCTTCAACATCACTATTCTTCCAGAAAACTAGTTATGAAAATTTTAAAAACACATCGTCAATATACCGCAAAGATTAAACAATGCTGATTACGCGTTAGCAAATATTGAATTAGAACAAAAGTTTGTAGTGCTACGAACTTAAAAATTCAAGCAGCCATAACTTTGTTAGAAATGATTTAAATTTAAATAAGAATTTTAAAACTTAACATTTTTACTTTCGAGAGGCCACGATATCTTTTCAGTTTCTGTGAATTTGGTCATTTTTTACATATGTAAAACTATGAGTTCGATAAAATGGCAATTTTTTTCCTCATTTTATGAGCTTGTTACATCTGAAAAGAAAAACTTAAGAAAATTTTCGACTTTCGTGAAAGCTTAAAGTTTTCCCTACCTATAAAATATTTTTAAAAATATTAAAAAAAATGATTTTACAAATTTTTATTACTGAGTGAGTTATCATAAATTGAATAAAAGGAACATTTTGACTTTAATTGCTTATAACTCCGTTAAAAATCATCGCCACAATTAAAAAAATAGATTCTTGAAACTGAAATTTCATTTTTTTGAATGATAAAAACATATTATAAATAATGAAAAAAATATATAAATGCCTAATTAAAACAAAAATACGCACATGATGCAAATGAAATAATACTATGAACTTTTGTTCCAACCTAATATTTCTGACTAAGAAAATCTGTGTTATCATCATCATCATCATCATCATCATCATTCAGATCGAGAGAGACTATACAGTCCTTCTTCTTCACTTCGATTAGGTCGAGCAGCAGTTCTTGAAGTCTTACCCCGTCGACGTGGACCGGAACGATCTGGAGACTTCCACACTCGGTTTAGAGTTCCGTCTGCGCTTGAAGCACTTCAAGAAGGGAGACTTGAAGATCAAATGCCTGGCGAGAATATATACCGTATATTGGAAATCGAATGAGCTCAGCATAGAGGGTGAGAGGCCTCTGAAGATACCGGTAATGGAGAGTAGGGAGACAAGGGCGCAAGGGCACACGCACGCCGAGCACATCCTAGGTAAAAAGAGAAATCTTCCATCCCCGGTCCTTGACTGAGGATAAATGACATATAGTAACAAGGATGAAATATCTGCTTCGTCGTACGAACACAGATTTTTTTGTCTTTTAATTTAGTTATTCGTGTCACTATTTCTCTGTAAAAAAAGATGGATCAAAATTTAAAAAGAAAAATCTTCCTGCCCTCTCCCCCCTTTAAATTAGAGCTCAATTATTTGATAAAATTAATATATTATAAAATTAATTAATATTTAAATATATTTCTTGATATTTTAACACGATTCCAAAATAAAGAGATGAAATTATAAATCAAAGCTGACAAATAAAATTAAACGTAAAATTTACTATGTTATTTAGATATTAATTAAATGTTAATTCATTTAAAATAATGTTTCTAACAATATTAAAAATATTAAGAAACAATATTTAGAAACAGGAGGGATCGTTTATATAAATCTTAGCTAAATCAACTAACAATAAGTTAAGCGAAAAGCGCCTATTACAGTCGTAGTTGTCTCAGAAATATGCGCGCCATTATTTTCGAATTTGCAATACAATCAACTGCATTAATACTAATCTCCTTAAATTAAATTAAATCGTTGATTTGATGTCACTAGTATCTTAAAATCTGTAAAAAATGTATTGCAAGAAATCTTATCTCAGAACCAGAATTCGAACTCGGACATGCTTCGATGGTGAATTAAAAGAATACTCGCACAATATATGAGAGATCCAGAGATTCGAATATTAGCTAAGATAATATTTTTTGCAATAAGTTTCTTTACAAGTTTTAAGATGCTAATAGCATCAAATTAACGATTTAATTTAAAATTTGAGGGAATATTATTATTTCAGTTTAATTATATTGCAAGTCTGCGAAAGTATAATCGGTACTATTTCTGAGATAAAATTTATTTAAATATACAAGATATTTTTGATATTACTCTCCGAGTGACACTTTGTTTACATTAATCAAAAGAATTAAAACGAAGATTCGGTCTTAAAGAGCTATTACCAATTCCAAGTTTAAAAAGAGATAAGAATTATTTTGCAAGTCGTTGAAAAAACTGACGTTTTTCACAGTTCAGTTTTTAATATTAAATTACAAGTCTGCAAAAAAGTATAAGCTCTGTAGCCATGTGAAAAGAGCTTAGTGACCGAAATAATAGATCCAATCCTTTTGGTTTAATATTGTCAATTCGAAGCTTGTTCCGACGAGGATAGTTTAGCAATGTCATTTCTCTCCGATATGCTGTTTTGTTCTATCATGCAAGTTAAAGCGCAAACGTGTAACTCGTTTCGCGCAAAACCCGCTTTATGCCTGTTCTACAATAGGATCGCAAATCGTAAGCCGTAAGAAATTGGCCAATCATATATAATTGAATATGACAAAAATAATCAACTATGATTGGTTAATTTCTTACGGCTTATAGTTTGCGAGCTTATTGTAGAATAGGCTTCAGGCTGATATTACATTTGTCATACGATAAATTTTTCAAGCGTATTAATTGGCTGCAAAACTGAGAAATCTGAGAACCTCTTTGTCCTGCAGCTAATCAACAGGCTTGAAAAGCTTGTCGTACGACAAAAAACGGATGAATATGTAATATTAATCTTAAGGACAGCTCTCTCTCTCTCTCTCTCTCTTTAAAGGAATAAGGAAGGAATTTTGTAACATATTGAATCACAAACGCACGATCGAAAGATTAAGAATCTAATTTCGTGGACGCGGAATTTATGTCATTTTCTTTTAATTCAGCCATTTTTTTCGACGCCCTTAAGCATAAATCGCTTTAACCAAACTCGCTTAGCCAAGTTTCAATTTTAAAATGTTCAAAGTTTAAATTTTTCCTGAATATTTATAAAATATCCCTCTTTCAGAAAATGTGATGTATCCTGGCTTTTTCTTTTTCAGCAAGCGGAAGTATAACATTAGGACCGTGCGTTATGTTGGTGATTATGGGATTACTTATGCTGCGGTAAGGATTGAAGATACCATTCGCCCTTCGTGCTCATCCTCTAGGCCTGTGGAAGCCATCCTCGTAACGCGATATAATTACAAAATTATCCATGTTGTTTATATTTTTTTATAATTGCAATTAGTGAAATTAGAGATCATGTAATAATTGTAGACAGACGACACCATCTCTCGAATTATGTTAGACTTTCGACTCGAATCTTTAGGGAGAGTTTTCGTTGTAGAGAGACGATAGATACTTTTTTTCCAGGAATGATCCAGGAAAAAAATTATCGAGAAAATTTTCGACGACTCGGTTGTTCAATTTTCGCGTTACACTAATTATGTCTCGCGTACAGTGCGTGAAAAGCACGACGGACCCGTTATTCCGTTGTATTCATCGAAGAATTATACATATATCTGCACTGCCATGTATTGATCTATCGTTTATCATGAAAATTCGGAGTTGCGACTTTTTACATTGCTTGCAGCGACTCATGCGTAAAGTACATAAATCAATTTTTCTTCAGGTACACACGCGCGTGCACTTCGTTTGAATACATATACATATCTGTGTGGCTAACGCATATCTACCATGCAAACTATGGCGCGGGTCCGCGTTTTATTGAATTTTCATTAACTGTGCCACGTCTGGAACGATAAAATGCAAGTGCAACTGAGTTTCAAGACAATATAATATAACTATACACGAAAAAATTCTTCACAAATTTTCAAATTGAATATCTGCATACAACTTATGATATTAAAATACTTTAATGATATTTTTCAATGATTTATTAATATTATATAATTAATATTATAATGTTATATTTATATATTTTAATATTATAATATTATAATTAATATTATATTTGTTAAAAAAATTTAGATATTTAAAAATATTTAAAATAATTTTTTATTCAATAAGAATAATTTATCGATATATTGCACATTCGATTCGCTTGGAGGAGAGAAGAGGGAGGGGAGGAGAGGGAAAGGGCGAAAGTGGACGGTAAATATTTAATTAAGAAAACGCATACGATATTGAACCTATACGCCGCGCGTGTGCCTATAAATCAATAAAATAAGCACGAATCGAGAATCTACATAAATACATACATACAATTAAGCAACAAAACAGCGACGCAAACAAATCGTCTGTTCGCCACTATATCGTAGCTCTTAACGATCTAGTCGCTATTAATCATACGTTATTGAGATAATAGGAATAATTGTACGACATGTGTGATTGTGTAGTGTGTGTTTACCAAAGATTTTCAAACTTTTTCAAACACGCCAAGCATTTTTAATTATTAATTAATCACAGTGGCACAGTGTGTAGAGGTTTCATAAATGAAACTTGCCACACTCTTTATCTATGGTAGCTGTAAGGACACACACTCTTGTATATATACATATATTATATATGTAATCCTAAATCGGACGATATATACTTATCTTTAATTTAATGTTTCAAAGTAACATGCTATAATATCGAGTTATAAAAAAAAAACGATATTGTTAATCTTTAATCAGAAATATTTTCTTTAGTAAATTGCGTAAATCTCTTCCGAAATGTACTATATATCGATCTAATAAAACCGTAATAAAAGACATTGAGAGTAATGTTGAATATTTATTAGAGAAAAACTCCCTATTATGAGATAGAGATCTAAAGGTGTGATCAGACTAAGATTGAGATTGAATTGGAATTTAACCAATAAGAAAAGACAAAATCAACCTCAAGTTTTGTGAACTTTATTTTGATTGGTTAAATTCCAATCTAATCTCAATCTCAATCTTTATAGTTTGATCATGCCTTAATAATAGTCGCGACACGAGCCGATTTGAACCGACTTTTGTATGCAGAGTAGTAGTTTTAGAGTAAAATCTATAACAGAGAGAAATATATTGTATCTTTGTCTTAAAGGAATCCTAAAACTGTCTGTATTACCGACTAAATCGCAATTTTTGTATAACAATTACTTTTTTGCTCTTTTACAGATTCGAAAATCCTTTTCTAGGATTAAAATATACGCATTAATACGTATCTGTGAAGTAGTCTATGCCAAAAACGATAAAAAATTTCGAAATTGAAATCTTAAGAAAAATTTTTTGTCATTTTTGGCAGGAGGTTGGATATTAGGCTAACAATCTAACTCCGGAAAATAATCCATTGTTACGAAAACTTTATGAGAGGTAGGCCCTTTCCCATCTTGGGATTTTGCGCCATCGGATCGAAAAGAGAAAAAAATAATACAAAAAATAATTGTACAAAATTATAATTTTTGTATAACATTTATTTTTTTCCTCTGTATTACCGACTTTGCGGTGCCTCTGATGGAAATAAATCGCCGAAATCATTGAAATCTTTATTAATTTGATAGGTTTTAATTATTTTAACGATTTCAGTGATTTGTTTCTATCACGGGTATCGCAAAAACGTGGATATTATTGATATCCACTTCTTCAGAGGGCAGTAGTGCGCAAGGTACTTTGCGATTACAAGAAAAAGATCTTTGTATCTTCTCTCAGATTTCTCTCTGCTTTACTATATGACATTCAAAAAGAAACACATTCATTTAATCTATTTTTATTCTTGATATCTTGTATATGTTCCAATCAATTATAAAAACTAAACTGTGAAAAAATATATATATGAGCTAAATATATTAAAAATCTGGATACAGTCGAATGCCTCGAAAGCAATGTATTTTTGAAAAAAATGTTTCCAGAATTTTTCAAAATATTACAACAAAAGATTGTTTCATTAAGTATTTTTTGTATATATCCAGATCAAGGTCTTTGGAAGATTATTCCTTCTTATTTTCATTTTTACATAAAAATGATTGACATACATTGATATCAAGATAATAACTAAACATTTAAAATGTTTTAATTATCAGTTGGACATCTTAGATAATGTTAATGCCGACAATACTGTAACTTTCAAGCCTTATAACTCAAAAAGTATTAAACGAAGAATATTTTGTTACAGTGCTTTGAAACATTCTCGAGAGCTATAAGAATATGTAATGAAAAATGTTTCTATTTTTTTAAATCTATGTGTTCAAACTAAGAGGATAAGAGCATATAATTCTTTTTAAACTCTACAATTTTTGCCTGAAACATTTTTTTTCAAAAATGCTTTATTTTCGAGATATCCGAATTTTTTATCTTTCTCTTTCTCACCTTGTGTAATAATCTAATAATTCCTATAAAGTTTTATAATATGTTAAGTTAGAGTCTTTAGAATCTTATTAAATGACTACAATGGGAAGGAAAAAAAATAGCATAAAATAAATATCATAAGACATTTGTGTTGGATAGACAACGTTCGGTGAAGAACGGATGTTTTTTCGTGTGAACGTTAGACGATTTAGTTGGAGATTTTGCGAAAAACTTTAAAATCTTCTGCTCATTGGAAGTTTCCTCCATTTTCTCCCATTCTACTGTCAATGCTTTTGATTCAAGAATCTGTTCGGCAGTGGACCAGCTGAACCGAACAAGCTGTGGGAAGCCGAACACCTGATCCACATTCATGGATAACCAATTTTTAGTTACTGGATCATTGGGATAGCCGCTGCCATATTCTGTTTCAATACCGTCATCTTCGCGAAACCGCCATGCTCGTATTGCGTGATCTCGCGACACCTTGGCACATATACTAGCTGCACTGACGATCGGATAAGTTGCGTCTGCTTTTTTTGCTACAATTATCTTGATGCTAGGAAATATACTTTTCAGTCGCGTTTGATAAGACTCAGGTTTGCCGACGGTATCCACGTAAATCTCAACAACGTTCACACCTGCCTCGATTGCTTCTTGGATCAAATTTGTAGCCGATATCATAGAGATCTCGTTTAATGAAATTTTGGTACGACGGTACATGTTGTTGGCAATAACATTTGGCGATATTACTTCGATCGCCCAGCCAATATTATCCTTATGCTTGCAGATATCATCAAATATCTCGTCGCGTTTCTTTTCCGTCAAGCTCTTGGAATCTGCACAGCCTAGATCGACGAGCAGTTGCTTCTGAGACAATGGAGCATATGAGATCCCATAAACCATTGGACCTAAAACTGGACCACGACCTGCCTCATCAACTCCAAGTTGACATGGTTTGTCCTTACAGATTTGGGAAATCTATTTTGCATCAAAATCAATACTGCAATTACGGCCTTATATCTCTCCATTCTTTTATGTATTTCTCCTCTAACAATATTTGCAAAATATTTGAATATAAAACAAAATATTTTCACAGCAATATTTCATGTAAAGCATATGAAACTATAAATAAAAAAAATTTGAAAAAATGACAAATGTACAACAATTATTTGTTGTTAATTATTAATATGCAAAATATATCTACGTTTATTCAACAAGATATAAAGTTATCAAATATACATAAAATTATTTCATCAATACTTTTATTTTTATTTTATTCATTCAAAAAAACTTCTATTATAAAAGAATTTACCTCTGAAAAGTGAATCTTATTGATGCTATGGTCATTATGTCCGAAAAATTGATATAAATCCTCTCTGCAGGCGATACCATTAATTATCTCCTTACACAAATCCTTCTCTCCCTCTCGATTGTCACTTTCAATCGTATTATCATTTTTTTCATTCATTTTTATAATTTCATACCGGCATAAACATTCGAGATAAGTCAACTTAATCGAATTTAACACAACCTCAAATCTTATTTCATATTCCTCAGTGTTGCCAACTTATTGCTAGATCTTAAACTTGAATTTAAAATTCCCCCAGATTTCCCTACTTACCTTAAGATATGTACAATAAATTGTATTAGAGAGCTCTGCTTTTAGCCTAAAGCCCGCAGCACAGATTCATAACGCATAATGGATAAGAAAATCACCAATAAAAGTTCTTCTTCCGTCAATGAAAGGAAAGGAAGAATTCTGATTGGTTGATTCTCTTATGCACTATGCATTATGCAAAAATCTGTGCTGCGGCCTTAAAGCGGGAAGCACAGATTCTTGCATAACGCATAACACGTAATATATAAGAAAAATACTAATCAAAATCCTTCATTTCCTTCCTTTTCATGAAATAAAGAACTCTGGTTGAATTCTTATGTCTTATGCGTTTGTGCTTCCCGCTTAAGGCCCTAATGCATAAAAAAATGAATCAATCGAAGTCCTTTATTTCATTCTTTTTCATGAAATAAAGAATTCTGATTGGTTCAATTTCTTATGCCTCATGTATTAAGATAATTGAATTAAGATAATTTTTTACAAGTTGCTCAAATCGGCTGTTTTAACGACAAAAAGAATCACGTCAAAAATTGACGAATATATATATATATATATATATATATATATATATATATATATATATATATATATACATACACTGGAATGGACATTTCCATTGTGAAGCATAGAAAATCGTTACACTAATTGATCAGCGCCATTTTAATTTGGTCAATATAAGAGCAAATCAGAAACTTTCTATTCATGCGCACTTACTTTAATGTTCTTTAGTAAAACGCATATGCCAGCAAGATTATCGTGTGTGTGTGTGTGTGTGTGTGTGTGTGTGTGTGTGTGTGTGTGTGTGTGTGTGTGTGTGTGT
>Ga0157364_1003741_pt1 | contig 14886 bp, 6 predicted proteins | sample AttsexASBM2_FD_111476 | JGI IMG/M metagenome (GOLD analysis project Ga0157364, IMG submission 111476) | Fungus gardens microbial communities from leaf cutter ant in Ribeirão Preto, State of São Paulo, Brazil - Atta sexdens ASBM2 | ecosystem: Host-associated > Fungi > Mycelium > Unclassified ... | reverse complement strand
CTCTGTGTGTATAGTAAATAAAACAATATAAAAAAAAAGAAATATATATATATATATATATATATATATATATATATATATATATATTTAAGGTCTTGATAAGAAATGATTATATGATAAGAAATACTATATATAAGTGTGATAAAAAATACTCGTTTCTCTCATAGATGAATTTTAATTTTAATTTATATGCTCTTCATCTTTTTCAAATTTTTAGAATTAAAAAAAAGAGCTGTTAAACCAAAATTAAAATTAAAATTACATCGATAAGAACGAGCATTAGGCCTGGTTACCTGGTTATCAATGTAAGAGAACTTTAATCTCAATTTGACTTACTGTTTATTTTTTCCTAAAAGTAATAAATATACTAAACTAATTAAGTAAATAATCGGACTCCTTATAATTGTATATAAAAAATTAATTTGCAAAAGGGACTAATATGAAGAACAGTCCTGTGTGATATTGACATATGCATTCCCGTATGTTGGATTCCTCTGTTCTTATCGCTATCGCTGTTGCCTCCGCATTGTGTGTAGAGCTTTACAGAAATTTTGTCGGCAGCTCTAAAGCCTACTCTACAATAAAATCGTAAGCGATAAAGTCATAAGAAATTAATCATCATAATCGATTATTCTTCTCACACTTAACTGTGATTAGTTAATTTCTTATGGCTTACGACTTGCGACTCTGTTGTAGAACAAGCCTAAGTCTTATCGATGAGGTTGACCAATAGTCAATTGATTGGCTAATTTCATTGATTAATGCTCAGTTCCACAGTTAATTTATAACCGAGGTTCAACTTATTCATTGTCTCTTTCCAATTTTAGAATTGAAAAAAGATGAGAAATAAGTTGAACTCGGTTAAGAGTTAATTATGAGTTGTGAAAACTGGATCTAAGATCCAGTTGCATCAATATCACTTTGACTTTAAGCGAGACTTAAAACTCTATCTGTCTCGCTTTAAAGCCAAAAAGAGACAGAGTTTTAAGCCTCACTTAAAATCAAAGTAACGTTGATGCAATCGTGCCTAAGCCTAATAACGAATTCGATCGGACGCATTCAGTGCGCATTGATGCACATTAAAGCCGTCGTACACAAAAAAAAAACATAAAAATATATTTGTAAGTAAACGTAGAAATCGATTTAAAAGTGAAAAATACTCAATACATTTTATTGTACTTTATTTGGTAAAATATGTATTTTATAATTCGAAATATTTGCATTTCACTTTTATATTCAAATTAAATCAGTGTACAGCTGCTTTGATATGCACCAGAGTGCACTAATTTCCATTGAATTCGCCATAAGACTTACGATTACTCATTGTAGAATCAGCATTAAAATTAATAGATGCATTCAGTACTATGACCGCTGAGCGCTCAGTGAGCGATGTAATACTGAATGCATTACGTTCACCTTCTAATTCTTAAAATTAGGCTTAATTTCACAACTTATAGTTAACTCTTAATCGAGGTTCAACTTATTCATTATCTCTTTCCAATTCTAGAATTGGAAGAGAAAAGAAATAAGTGAACCTCGATTAAGAGTTAATCCTGAGTTATGAAATTGGATCTTAGAAAAGTATATAAAATAAACAGTAAGTTAAGCCGAGATCAAAATTAATTTCAATCGAACTTTGTCTCAAACACGACACGTTTTAATCAGGCGATATACAAACGGAAAAGGTGCTGCTTATGTGTCACAGGAAGATCCAATTCAATTCATCCGTTCAATGTAAGCGGAATCGTGCACCGTTAATCTGACTCTACTGATATATAGCAGTGATAACATAAAATATATTTATTCTATCAGCGTTGACAATCTATTGATAATCTAACTTCTATAAAATTATCGAGTTTTAGAACCAAAACAATTTACGTAATTACATTTTAATTGTAAATTTAAAATGAATACAAGACTTGCGTAATACATTTAAGAAAATCTTCCATCCGTATATTTTTTTTTGGGGAGATCGCAAAATTCGTATCATCACGCGACTGCGAGCTTCTAATGTCATGTAATTCGTGGCCTCTCTCCATCGAACTCTCAAGCTCCTTCTTCGACGAGTCGTCATCCCCACCTTTATCACCTGTCGGAATGCGGTTCAAAATTTACCTTCTAATGGCCGATCGGTTGTTCGGATAAACGAAAGCCGACTTCTGTCACTAATAGCAACAATCACGTGACAGAAGTTGCGTCCAGCTGCGTCGTTTCTAGTAAATGTGCACTAATTCAAGGATTCAACTTTTACGATTTAGAATGACGACGCGTACGAACGTCGCGTAAGCGATCCGGCGTGATCCGGTCACGATCGGCGACCATCGGCGATATCACCGTTGTTCTTTTTTCGTTGTCATTCTTCCGAGTAAAAAACAACAGAACGGTTGATAAAAATGTGCGCGCATTAGTCGACAATGACGCCGCGAGCGGCGATGCTTGGAAAGCGCGCGGTCGATGCGCGAAATTCAAATGATCTTTTTTTGTAAAAAGTGTAGAACAGCAATTGCGATCGAGTTAATCTCGGTATACGCGTGCGCGAATAAATAAAAGAGGTGGAATCGGAATTCGTCTTTCAGTAATCTTTCCTTTGGGCTTTGGTGAGCTCACCACGCGTGTAGAGATAGAAGATATATAATTAGAATAATTATTAATAGGATTGGTAAGACCTTTCTATTGTATTATTGTTTAAGTTTATTATTACAAAACTTGATCTAAAAAATCAGATCTAAAAACTAATATTGTTCCTTGTCGTGTCTCGGAGTTTGCTATATCTATTATTCATTCTAGAGTTCATTGATTGTTCAATTAAACATTATATTTTATCACATTAGTAGAATTTATATTTGACAATAAATTTCTTTTATTTTGAATATAAAACTTCGATGTTAATTCATTTAAAATGTGGATTAGATTGCTGCAAATATTTAACAAAAAACAAAAGAATTAAAATGTCTTGTGTCATTTTTATTAATTATTTGCAAGCATATGTTAGCTATTTAAATGATTGTTTTTATTTATCTTAATTTCTTGTCATATTTTGTTTACGATGTATCTGGGAAGCACAGTGCCAATGCTGTTGTCATTCTAACTTAATTCATTAGATGTAAAACAAGATGATATTATTTTAATATTATTATATAACTTTTTGTTCAGTTGTTTTACGTATATAATAAATGATAAAAATAGAATGATGTAATAGTTTTGGCGGTATGCTTCCTAAACAAAATAACAAATAATAAATTTGTTTTCTATAGTTGAACTAGTATACTTTTGAAACACACTTTTTAAAACATTTTTTAAAACATTTAAAAAATAAAATAAATATGTATTTAATATCTGACGAAAGTAAGAAACAAAGTTTTAGTGCCGTCTAATGCAGAAATAAAAAATAAAAACTTAAGCAAATATTTATAATCCATTCTTATTTCAAGACCGTCTTAAATAATGTCCTATTCGTGATTGGCTTATAAAATTTTAAGACTGAATTTAAGACGATCTTAAATACAAAAACTATGAATTGACTATTCCTTAATAGTGTCAACTTGCTTTCTGGGGGAAATTATAGAATGAGATTCGATCGATAACACTCTTCCCCAATTTAACTCTTAAATATATTTATCGAATTCTATCGTCACGTCGGACATTTGGAGCACTTTGGCATTCTCTGTCGCTTCATCTCGGTCTTCGAGTGTTTTTTCAAACCTGGAAAAAAGTAACATAATGAATAATTTATCCTTACTTTGTGCTTATCAAACTACATCTATTTTGCCAGGTCGATGCGGCGTTACAGATTCGAGATTTCTACTCACTTATCGTCGCCGAACCGATGTTGATCGGCTCGAGCTTCACACTTTGCATTTCACGCAAGACCATTGTATGAAAGGAGAGCGCAGCGACTCGTGTAAACAATTCGAACACCCCGTTACCCGTTCTCGACGAGACCGCCCAATATTCCGCTCGCATTCTCCTCGCTGCTTCAATCGCCCGTTTTTCGATTATTTCGTATACTGGATGAGTCTACCGTTTCCCAAAAGAAAAAGCGATTAATAAAAGACAATATATTCATAGTTAATTTTTACATTTAGATTTTTTTAAATTGTCATAAAATTACAACAACAATCTTTATGGACTTTCTACTATAAGCTATTAGTCATAAATTAGAAAGTTAGAAACTAAAAATTGACCAATCACAGTCGTCAATTTTTAATTTCTTCTAGGAAGACTTATAAGACCAAATTATTCTCTGACTTAAGTTATAATCTTAAAAATCAATTTATATTAATCAATCACAACATAAACAACTTAAGACATTACTTAAGACAGTGTTAAATACATAAGAATATCAGCCTACAATATTATCAATACTTACTAATAAGTCTTTTTTAGTGCCGACTAAAAAAATATGATAAGGACCAACGTTGCTGCGACTTGCCTCATTTAACCATTGCTGGCAATGCATCAGCGACATCAAGTTTCCCAAATCGAAAATGATCATGATTACTAAAATGAAATAACACGTAAGAATTGTAAGCTAATTGAGCTGGATGAAATTGTGCACAGAAAGAGGAATTTTTTACCATTAGCACCGCGATAATAAGACGCCGCTATGCACTTGAATCTTTCCTGACCCGCGGTATCCCATCTGCAAGTGACATTCTCAAATTACTATATTACTATTCACGCTTGCACGAAAAGAACAATTTTGCTTAAATATCTTAAAATTTAGCTAAAAATCAATATCTAAAAATTTATTTAGGTGCTAATATGAAAGTTTATTAAATTATCAAAATAATTGCGTAGGATGCTCAAGTTGATTGCTAGAATGTCAAAATTTTTTGCAGCCTTATATGAGCCTTATTTTCTACTTATAATTATTTTGATGGTCCGATAAAATTATTTTTAGACCTGTATCTAGATAATTTTTTAAAATTTCATAAAAATCATTCTGTCAGTGTAAATATTTCTGAACACGCTTAAATTTATTACATTTGCAAATGGAAAGGTACGCCAAGGATGTCGAATCTCTCCACCTCGAAATCCACGCCGATAGTGGCCTTGTAATTGTTGTCGAAGAGTCTGTGGCAGAAGCTGCGCAAAATGATCATTCGTCTTATTGTTCAAATTTTCAGGCAGAAAAACCATCAAATTGACTCCGTAAGGAATAATCAATTTTTCCAAAGTTGTACTAAACGATAGAGATCGAGTTTGTCGATCAATTATTACCGGTTCACCAACGATGTCTTGCCGACGGCGACATCGCCTATGATGATCACCTTAGAAATTCGGAGAGTCAAGCTCTTATTCTCGCAAGTCCGTCTAATCAAAGTGCCGAAATCATTCTCATTATATGGTGTGGTCTCAGATGAAAATGGTGGTGGCCAATCGGTTATCTGTCAGTGAAGATCACAGTCTATTTTTATTTATAAAAACTTGACTTTAATTTTGATTTGATTTAATTTTTATTTTCTTCTAAAGATTAAAAAAAATAAATTAAATCAAGATTAAAAAATTAATCTACATTATGTCTATTTTTACTCACTAAATTTTTTAAAGAATCTCACTCTAGTAGTAAATAAAAATCGAATCAATCTTGAAAAAGAATGACTCAATTTTCAATCTTTAAAAATAAGATTTCATTCTTCGGAGTATAAAATTCACTCTAAAAATTGTAGAAAGTACCAATATAGATAAACTTCAATCTCAATTTAATTTATTTTTCAGTCCTTTCTAATTCTTAGAGATAGAAAAAAGTTAACCAAGATTAAAGTTAATATAGAAAAAGGTAATAGATTACTACAATGTAGATTAACTTCAACCTTGATTTAACTTACTTTTTATCTTCTTCTAATTATACGTATTAGAAAAAGATAAAGTGTAAAAGTCGCGAGATTGAATTTAATTACATTAATATGGGCATAAAAATGGGCCAGAGAAAGATTACATTAAATCGTTTGATCATCATCGACAGTATCAAAAAATTAATTTGAATAATTCCTACCTGCCTCTCATCATTGGCTTCTTCTTTCATCATTTTGTAAGTCGCGGAGCGTGTTTCCAACATCATTCTCTTCGAATCGGAACGCTTGATGAAATAATAAGAACGCTCTCTCTTTTTCCACACATGTGTCACTGTAATTTTTACAATTGCATATTGTTGATTGCGTTTTGTTTGCACACTGTTGTTTGAGACTGACTATGAACAAGGATTCACTGTTCAATATTCACTGGTTTGGAACAACGCAATTGATTTCGCATGACTAAACGGGAAACATTGGTTGCTGTGGCAGGTGTTTCATTGTGACATATGGGGGAGGCTCATACGGGCATAATTGTGAAAACTAATGTGTCTGGAATAAATTATGTAAAATATATATATATATATATATATAATAAATTTATCTCTTATTCAGTAAAAATATGTCATAAAAATTTCTATAAAGACAATATATAAAAACATAAAATAAAAATATAAAAATTTCATAAATTTTTCTATTGTATTATTACGTTTAAGTATATATATATGTGTAAAATTTGAATACAGTTCTCTTATTAATTTAAAAGTTTTTTAATTTTTTTTTGTTTGTTTTGATTCTAATAAAATCGCATTTTACACAATACTTAATATTTGCAAATTTGATGAAAAAGTAATATTAAAAAGTAATATTAAAGTAATATTAAAAATTAAGTTTTGAAATGTCATATATATATATATATATATATATATATATATATTAATAATAAATATTCATGCAAAAATTTATTTGAATCTACTTACTCATTTAAAAGCATTGACCTAAAACTGCAGCAAAATGTGACCATTATAAGCCAAATTATTTATTATTTTGCTTTTTGCAATTGATTTCGGATAATTCACAGATTATCGTCAAAATTTGTTTAATATTAGCTGATATTACCTAGTTTCTTAATATTTTTAGTATATTGTACAACCAAAACGATTCCAACTGATTTCATCGGTTGAATAAAAAAAATCACTAATTGATCCGGAATTTTAACGGAGTCGCCCTCTTCCTTTTCGTCGATCAACGACTAACGTAGTTGGAATTTGCATTTCCGCCACGGACGAAGCTTGACGTTCCTTTCTAGCAAGATGGCTCCGAAACCGAAGCCCACGGAAAAGGCAGGTAGGTTTAAAAGTAATTCGTGACGTTCGTTTTTCTTTCTGAGTGCACGTTTTTAAGCTGAAAAGGCGTTTTTCAAAAATCATCAATCAATACAAATGTAACGTATCAACGTCGCGCAGTTCGGGGTTGAGGAACGCGATCCAGAACCATGTGGTCAAATATACGCACATTTTCTTACATTTTGTTTAAAACGATGACGATTCTCAGAAGAACATTTCATGATTTTTATCCACCGGTTTTTATTCACTGTGTCCGCGAATCTCACCTGCCACATTGCTTGTTCGACACTAATTGATGTAAGATTCGCATGTACCATAACCTATAAATTTAATTTACAATGTGCTACAATTTGTTTTTTACTTCTTTTTGCCATTTGCCTTGTTTCTTCGTTTCTTATCTTTCAAGATAAAAATCGATAAACTTTGAGAAAAATAAAATACATGTGACAACACACACACTAAAATTGTCACTAAAATGGTCGCAAAGAGAAGAAAGGAAACAGATAGTCGGTTATGTATTTTGAAACGATATGAAAATTATAAAAGTGAGCAAATTCGCTAAATGTTGACTGTAATGAAATTATAAATACTCTAGTGATTTTGCTCAATTTTGTAATTTTCACCTCGTTTCAAGATACACAATCGATCAGCAGGAAGCAAAGAGTACATTGTGTAGGTAAAAAGATAGACTGGAGAATCAAGAGGTAGAGAATTTTACTTCAAAAGTATTTTTGAGAATAAATTTACTTTAGATCTTTCTTTTTTTTTATGTATCCATTTGACTATTGATCCAGTTTCTACATCACTTTCTTTTACAGGTAAGCCTGCAGAGAAGAAGACAGAGAAGAAGGCTGAGAAGAAACCAGCCACAGCAGCAGCATCTACTTCGAAGGTGACAAAGCCTGCGGCCAAGCCTGTGGCTGCAAAGAAGCCGGCAACTGCCAAACCAGCAGCTGCCGCTAAGCCGGCTGCCAAGCCTGCAGCTAAGCCTGTGCTTAAGCTTGCCAGCAAGCCATTGATTAGCAAACCCAAGAAGAATGTACAGGCTACCAAGAAGACTCCGAAGGGTGGAAAACCAGCAACTCCAGTTCAGAAAGCTCTTAAGGCTCAGAAGAAGGTACTTCTTAAAATAGAAATTTAGACATTTATCTTGCTAATATTTTAATCCAAGGTAAACAAGAAAATTAAAATAATGTTAATATGGCAACATTAATTATTACTTGATTTTATATTTTTGTCATAATTTAATCAATTTGGACTTGTTCTCTTTGAGAGACATATTATCTTTTTCAATGATGAATTTAAATGTGGGAATCTCTTTGAATTTCCATGAAAATAACTTTTTAACATAGTACTGAACAATTAATGAGTCTACTATATCAAGAGCAAGAATGTATCAAATATTATGAATTTAATAGTCACATTTACTTTACAGATCTTGAAGGGAGTTCATGGCTCTAGGGTGCGGAAAATTAGGACGTCCGTTCACTTCCACAGGCCCAAGACTTTCAGGCCACCTAGAAATCCCAAATATCCACGCAAATCTGTGCCAAACAGAAATCGGTAGGGTTTACAGTGAGATTCACTCAAAACTTCATAAATAAATGTGTATATATAAATTTATTTTGAGAAATCATTGCATCTTTATGATTTGTATTTCAGTATGGACGCATTCAACATCATAAAATTCCCATTGACGACGGAAGCAGCGATGAAGAAGATTGAAGACAATAATACCTTAGTCTTTATCGTACACGACCACGCCAACAAATATCACATCAAGGCATCGATTAAGAAACTTTACGATGTCGATGTAGCAAAAGTGAATACTTTGATGAGGCCGGATGGCAGAAAGAAGGCATATGTGCGTCTAACGCGCGATTATGATGCGCTCGATGTCGCCAACAAAATCGGCATCATATAATTTCTATCTCACTTTTTGTTTAAAAATAAAATAACGTCTTGTACTGATATAATAAAAAAATATCAATACGGAGAAAGATTAGATTTTATTTGTTACTTCGCAATCCTTGCTCGAGATAAGTAAATAAAAATTTATAAATTAACGGATTTATTTCAGTTTTAAGATACAATTTAATCGACTGAGTGAAAGAAAATATCGACTGTTGATATTTCCTCACTTCTCAAGAATATTGCCATCTGTTGTTAATAGTAGGACATGTATGCTTCCATCTGATTACATTAGATTAGCTATCTTGACAATGTCAGTGAGAGGCGTCAGCTGAAGTTTGATGGAATAATGGATTGGATACTGTATAGAAACAAAGGAATATGAGGTATAGTTATTTATGTTTGAATGCATAAAATGATAATATAAAAGATTCGTATCATAATTGTTATATAAAAAATACAAACATATAATATAAACAAGGTAAGTTATTATATGTCAAAGAAATTTTATTGAAAGAAATAAGAATTTCAATATGATTATCATATTTTATAAATTTATAATATATATATATTAATTATAAAAATTCTATAATTAGAGTGCCTCTAACAATCTTCAAATTGCCGAAGTTACAACTTTAATAAATAAAAATGATTGAGGCACCGACGTGGAACTCTAAAAAAGATGAAGGCATCTATAAAGCCGCAGGTGCTATGCATCTACGAAAATACGGAGAATTCTTTGAGAATCTGGTGGAGAAATCCTGGAAGAGTGATTCAACATTACAGTATATTATAGAAGGTCCTCTACGTCTAGTCTACAAATCGACGGAAGATATTGGCATCCTGTCCTTGGTGGAAATGGAGAACAAAGTTCTATCCAAGCTGCTAGCAGCGATAGCAGGAACATGCAGAGAAATCAGATTGCTGAAAGTGGAAGCTGCTGGTTTTTATGCAAAGCTCTTTGCTCATGGAGAAAGGTGCATAGATGACGATCTTATTGGTGTGACTAAATTATTGTCAGATCTCCTAGATCTATCTGTTTTTATCAATCGAATGTCAGCTGTCGTACACTTGACTACCCAACAATTGGCAAGTCTATCCGGCGCCGTCCATGAAATCTATTTACCCGTTCTATTGGAAGACTTCATAGATCTATTTGTTATCCTTGTAACTCTCGACGAGATCATCGACGCTCAACCAGCAATATTGGATCAGTGGAAGAAGTATAGAATACATGTGCGTTCTATGATGCATAATCCATCGCAGTTTGATGTCACCAAGACAAAATTGGAAACATTTGATCATCTGCTCAAAGATTTGCAGGAGAAATTGCTACGAAAGAATATGTTTCTAAAGACGATCGAGCATGTGATGGATGTAAATAAAGGTGCAGTCATGAGTGAGCAGATCATCAGTTATCTGAAAAATATAATTACAGATGTGGAGAGTAAATCCAACGACTGTGCTGCATTGAACAAGAACTGGATAAGAGTCAACGTCGGTGTCGCCGTGGTAATAAAGCTGTTCGGCGCTTGTGATAAGAAACTGATCAAAAGGGTGCTGGAGACCAACAAGAAATTCTACGCGGTCACATTAGTGGGGAATGTGATGTGGGTGCCTAGTAAGTTTCTCAGCAACGTCGTGCCAAAGGAAACTGGCAATGCCATAAATTCACAAATTGGCGAAAAGATTCTGCAGGCAAGAACACAAAGATTGTCTGTCACGGTGAACAATCTGATACAACGAGGGACGACCTGGTGCGTGGAGATGCAGAGTATCCTTACAAGGACCAATCTCCAGGTATCAGATATCGGACAAAAGCGTACGTTGCTGACGGATTTGTTGACTTTGCTGTCTCAGATGCGAGAAACTGTTGCATTTGTGACGAATCTGCACGCTTTGCTGTCGAAGCCGATGAGTCGTGGCACAGTACAATTAATTTGCAGACTCGTGGAGTTACAAAAGTCCCTCCAGACGACGTTTTACGCACTCGGGCCGGTTGTAGTGCAATCGCAGGCGCAAGTGCTGCAATACCTAGCTTACTACGTGCTAGTTATGCTAGAAACAGCGCGAAAAGCTCTTGTTCAGAGGGACAAGAGTTACAGCAGGGAACGCTTAGATGCGCTATCGCTGATAGGGCTGAGTATGCGGCTGATAAGTGGTTCAGCGAGCGCAGATAGACGGCTGATAGTGCGTTGCGCATTAGCGTGCGCAACTCAACTGACTGATACTTTCCGCGAAGAAGAAATAGTCAAATTACGGTTTCTGCTGGATAGTTATGATGCCGTGGCCGAATTGTATGAGTTAGTCGATGAACACAGCGATTATTCACTCCTGCTGCATCATCAGAACATGCTCCCCGCTTATCTCTCTTCGGTCGTCGATAGCAATACTGGCGTTTACCATATTACACATCTGTTCGCCGCCTTCAACAGCGCCATGAGTGAACAGGAATTCGCTGAGCTGAAGGTAAACCGGATTGCAGAACTCCGGGAGAGCCTAGTGAAGAGTGTATTAAAACCGGCCTGCCACGAAATCGAGATTAGCCTACGGCTGCACGTGCATGCTCATCTTAAACTGGACTCCACGAATCCCTTTAATATTGGCGCAAAAGACGGTAGCAGGGTGGTGCGAGTTCCACCGTTGCCTTTGGCCGAAACCATGGTTTGTACAAAGAGATTTGTCGAACATTACCTGGACGATATGTTTTACAATTTGACGACAGTGGCCCTACATGATTGGAGAACCTATCGGACGATGCATGCGTTAGCCAGTTATAAGATGGGCCTGGACACGGTACAGGACCATCTGCCGACGCAGACTCTTGAACAAGGTCTGGACGCTCTAGAGATAATGCGTAACATCCATGTGTTCGTTTCCAGGTAACTAGAATTGTTAAATATGATAGTATAAGAATTTATGTTATTAACTAATATTTAGAAATTTATCAGTATATTCATATTGTTTCATTGTAGATATCTATACAATCTGAACACGCAAACGTTCGTGGAACACAGCAGCAGCAACAAGCATCTAAACACCATCGGCATCCGGCATATCGCTAATTCAATTCGCACCCATGGCACCGGCATCATGAGCACCACGGTAAATTTCGTTTACCAGTTTTTGCGTGTAAAACTGCACACCTTCTCGCAGTTCCTCTTCGATGAACACATCAAGTCGCGATTGATGCGCGATATTAGATTCGTCCGAGCACAACGAGAAGCAGGCGCCGCTCCATACACATACGAACGAGCAGAGAAATTCCAAAAGGGTATCCGAAAACTAGGGATGACTGCCGACGGGCTGAGTTACCTGGATCAGTTTCGTCAGCTGATTACGCAAATTGGCAACGCACTCGGCTATGTGCGGTTGATTCGCTCCGGCGGCCTTCACGCCAGCTCTAACGCAATATCTTTCCTGCCAGATATCGAAAAAACAATGCCATTCGAATTGCTCTGTCGTGGACTAAATTATAGCGCCACAACACAAGCTGCAGCAAGACGGCTGGAGAACGACATCGCTGATCTAGTGCGTAATTTCACCGAGGGTATTCAATACTTCAAGTTGCTAGTCGACGTATTTGCATCGGCATTTCGTGACACCAAGTCCTATCATCTGCAGCAGTTCTACGCCATCGTGCCGCCACTAACGCTCAGTTTCGTCGACAATTCCGTATCCAATAAAGAGAAGATGTTTAAGAAGAATCAGACCGGCGCAGCTTTCACTGACGATGGCTTTGCCATGGGTATTGCCTATATCAATGCATTGCTCGATCAGAGCGTTGAACTGGACGGCCTTCATTGGTTCAAAACAATTGAACAGCACATCGCCCAGGAAAAGCTTGTAGCCGAACGCAAGGATGACCACGGCGATGAAAAGCTTCAACAAACCAGGGCGCTCACTCTCCAACGTCTCAATGAAAGAAACGCCGAATTTCAATTGTTGTACTATAGTCTTTCTGGTGCTAGAGTGTTTTTCAAGCAACCTGATTCGTAACACAAGACAATCTGCTCATTTTGATATTTCGATATTGTGCTCTTGGGCCAGTTATCCAAGTCGATTTCACGATTATTAAGAGAGAAGTGGTTAGCACAAGTTACGATGATTTAGATAAATGTGCTTTCCATTTCTTTCCTAATTTTTGAATGCAAATGAAATTTTGAATAAATATAATACTCATTCCAACTCTTCCAATTTATTCTTATACGTGTTTGTCATCATAGCACATGTTGTAAATTACTTAGACTGTCTACAATCACTTTTATAAATATTTTCTACATTCACACGATATCGTTACAATAACAAAGCTTTTGTTCAATAAATAATGGCTAGACTGAATGACTAGGTTTTATGTCTAAAAGAGATGCAATTACTACTTGCAATCGCAAGTAGAATCGAAAGGCTGAATGAATGAAGGCATCTAATATTCGTGTAGTGTCTTAAATTTTGAATTTGGCAAATTATTTAGAATAATGCAAAATTTCATGAGAATATAACATAAACCTTCATCCATTTTTTTATCTCTATCTTGACGAATCAATTGTTTATCTCACCAGATCAGATCTCTATTTTCTCGAAAATCGAATTTTCAAAAGAATCATATTTTCTTTCCAATTCAGATCGATGTTGCGCTTTTTTTAAATTTTCAATAAACTATTGTGGCTAATTAACATTGACGCACTATCGGTGTACGATGCACATGAACATATATATACAACATCAATTACTTTCGTAGCCGTACATGCTAGAAAGCAAGACGCATTGCATATTTTGCGTACAATAAAAATTTTATTTGTTTTATTCATTACGCTTAAGTAAAACAATGATGACTGTTATTAATTTGAATTAAGTATTTTTCCAATATCAGTGATAAAAAATTCTATCGAAATTATCGCTCGATAGATTTCTGTAAAACTTTCTTGTGTCAGTCTTCAAACGATTATACGCAATAATATGCAGTAATAGTAATGGATAATCGCAAGCAACGTACAATAACAAAATATAAAATCTATTAAAATAAACTTTACGTCACAACATCGTAAAATATCACACTGAATTTATCAGAAACAGATCTGTGTCTTTACTAGAAAATACATTAAGATTAATTAACGCACTAAGATTGATTAATGCTTTAAGATTAATTAATTCCTATGTATATCTGCATGATTACCGAGATACGGTTTTTTGATAATTTTTTTTATCGTTTCAAGCGTTTTACTCGATATTCACTCTATTCGGTGAGTCTTTGTTTCACTGACGCACCTTTAAGTTAAAACCTTGTAATTCCATTATCTCTACAGCTAATTGTCAACCATCAAGTGAGCTATAAACCTGAATCGCTAATTAATTTATATCTTACACGACCCTGATAGTTATCTCGTCTATCGCAAGTCACGACATAGATATGCTTCTTTCCGTGACATATGACATCTAAATTAAGCTGCAAATGTCGTTGAATTTGCCGTCTCACGATGACGAGAAACAAGAACAAATATTCCAACAGGATCTTATAGATATAGATCTCTCTTTAGGACTGAGGTTTGGATGATTCTTCCGGATCCAAAAGATCGTCGCAAGAAGCTGTCGGTGGTAACAATTGTCTGCCGCCGCGTTTCTTACTGCGAGTGAACACCTTCGTAAGTTGCGCGAATTTACGTCGGGATACTGCAAAGGTTTTCATTGTTAGAAAAATAACAATATATATATATAATAACAATATATATATATATATATATATATATATATATATATATATATATATATATATATATTTTATTATATAAAATATTTTTTTTATTAATTTTTTATTTATGTACATATTTTTTTTTATT
>Ga0157364_1003740_pt1 | contig 14886 bp, 15 predicted proteins | sample AttsexASBM2_FD_111476 | JGI IMG/M metagenome (GOLD analysis project Ga0157364, IMG submission 111476) | Fungus gardens microbial communities from leaf cutter ant in Ribeirão Preto, State of São Paulo, Brazil - Atta sexdens ASBM2 | ecosystem: Host-associated > Fungi > Mycelium > Unclassified ... | reverse complement strand
ATTTGCCTTCTCTCCTCAAGAACGACCTCCTCCTCCCTCTGAGCCTTCATGAGTGCTCAAGTGTTTTGCTTTTCTGATTCTGTAGATAGACTCTCAGTTTCCTTTTCTCAGTTTCTTTTGACTCTGTATTTTAAGTATGATAGGTCTCTCTGGACTTGGACATATAATCAATAGGTTGGTTATGAGCAACCTTTATCTAGATTTCATTTCTAATCTCTACTTGATGTAGATAGTCTGCCACAGACTGCAATCGAGCACCATATAATAAATTGATGAACAAAAAAAAGAAAAAATGCTTGGAACCCTTCTCAGAGTCCTAAATATCAATCCAGATAACAGACATGTCAGAGCTAGAGGAGGTCTTCATAATGCAAGGCATAGAGGCCAATATAACACCCTCAAAAAGAGAAGAGTTAGAAAGAGCCTCTGCCATATGGGCAGAAGTAATAGAAAGAGAGGAGTTGGAATTCCAGTAGAGAACATCAAGGATCTTCAAAAAGGACTTGGATTGAGGCAAGCAAGACTCTACCTCAGCATCCTCACCAAGACCAGCAGTCTTCTTCAACTACTGCTTAATCACCTCCAGCTCTGCTGCAGAGGCAACAGAGTTGGTAGACATGGACACACCATCCTATGTCTTGTACACTGACTCAACCCTAAGCTTAGAGTGAGCACTGACCAAGCCTTTGTTACAAGACTCAACTGCAGATGCAGCATTGGCTACCACTATCTCAGCAGCAGCTAGAGTGAGTGGTATTAAGACCTGATGCCTGGTAGGCCCCTAAGTCACTATTTTAAGTATCCTTGAGACAGTAGGACAACTAAGGCTTCCTTGACAAGCTCTTACACTGCCTATGCTGGCCTGGTGCATGGAAATAATGGTAGTCTGTAGGAGGTTAGGAAAGACCTCTTTAAGCTGAGGCAAATGCAAAAAATTCTCATGAGATGAGACAAGAGCAAACCTAGGAGTTTGCTGAGCAGTATTGTTGGCTTTGGCAGCCTGAGCAAATGATTTGGCCTTGGGCTTGGGTTTGGAGACCAAGGGGACTGGTGGGGAAGCATTTTGGAAGTGAGCAGACTTGAAGAATGTTGTAGCTGCTATAGCTGAGATAGAATGAGTAACAGCTGGTCTTGAAGTTGAAATAGTGGTTACTGTCTTGGGAACAGGAAGAGCTCTTGAAACAAGTGAAATCCTGTTCCTAGAGTTAGTAGGAGGGGAAGAAGACACTTTGGCCTTTTCCTTGCCTTTTTTATTAGTAACCAGAGTGAAAGCAACTTCTTCCACCTCTGGTACATCAACCACCATCTCAACATCAGGAGACGGTATTGGAATAGAATTAAGACCATAAACAGTCCTCATGGCCTCTACAAGAGTAGGAGCATTTGTTTGAGATGAGATCTTAAAACAATCCCACCTAGCCTCAGAAATTTCCTGGAGGAGATTCCAAACATAGGAGTCTACTTCTAAAATAGTAGGGAACTGCTCAATAGGGCACCCTCCAAGAGGGTGCTGCTTAATAAAAGTAGTAAGACATTCCAAAGAAGAGGAAAGCATCTTGATATTAGTCTTTAAGAGACTGGAGTGGTCAGACAGTAACAGCACATGGTGTTTACCATCCCATAATTTAGTATTATGAACAATGTTTTGATTTCCCAAAAGGGAAGATGACTCAGCTGATCCATAGATCATGTTGAGTGGTCCAAGTATAGGGGCTTGGGACATTTTCAGTCTTAAAGACTATATTGCTGCCCTTAGCAGCAACCTGGTCATCCCAGCTCATGGTGGATGTTTTCCTTTCAGTAAAAGCAATGGGAAGCTTGAGAGGAGGCACTCTTTTAGAGAGTTTGCCTGTTACCACTCTTGGAACAGTAGATGTTTTAGAGTTAGAGCCCATGATTTCCTCTTCACTTTCATCTGAGAAAGAGGAAGATAGGACCTCAGGAGAAGAATTTCTGGAGGCAGAAGAGGCAGAGACACTTCTAAAGGAGCGCCTTGCAATACAGCAAGTTTGGGATCTTCCCCTTGAGTAAACTCATTTACCAGCTCTAGAACTGGTTTTGGAGAGAAGGTTTAGAGAGTCCAGAGACTCACCAACATATTATGAACTGTCCTGGATGCCAGGAGGAAGTGTAGGATTTTTATTTGATTTATTTGGATTTCTCAAGTTAATTATGGTGATAGTTAAAGGAAGAGAAGGATCATAGTCTTTTAATTGACCTATCTCTATCAATTAGGGATTTTGTTGACTTTTTAAAGAAGCATCCAAGTGCATTTGCATTTTTCTCTCAAGGGTGATTCCCATCTCCTTCTGAGCCTTTATAAGTGCTCACTTGGTCTGCTTTTCTGATTCTATAAATAGTTTCCTAGTCTTTTTTCTTTCAGTTTCTTTTGACTCCGTTATCTCAGTAGGATAGGTCTATAGACTTGGATGCATAATTAGTAGGTTGATTTACAAGAAACCTTTATTTAGATTTCTCTTTGATCTTTTTTGATACTAATAATATCTCTCTACCTATGAAGAGAGTTTCTGTCTTTAAAGGTTAAAACTGTAGGCTACTTGTTCTAAATAGTCTGCCATAGACTGCAATCAAGCACTGTGTAATAAATTGATGAACAAAAAAAAACTAGCCTAGTACATAGAAATGATGGCAGCCTGAGAGAAATTAGAAAATGCATTCTTAATGTTACAAACTTCATTCAGCTTATATTTCTACAACCAGTGGACCAATTTTTACATACTAAGTTGTGCTGGAAAGCCCCAAATAAGGGCTATCTGCACATATATAAGATGTATAAAAGTGACAACAAACAACTGAGATATTAGGCCATAAGTAACTGTAAAAGTTTTGTTGGCTAATATCTCATGAATGGTTGAACAGATTTACACGATTAAACTTGTGTTGGAAAGTGCTCATCAAACCATTTCTGATGATATATAGTCTATCTCATAGCAATAAGTACTCATAGAGATACAAGTATATCAATGTAGTAATATAATTAGTTATCTTCTAAAATTAGCCTGACATCTGCTATGACAAATAATAGCTCCCATCAAGTATCATGTGATGGAAAAAGCTTGCATATGAACTATCACTCTTTTGTATATATACCTCTATGTTTGAGAATTAGACCTCAGACTTAACAACATTATTTATCATTAGTTTTCATTATTTATTCTGTATTATTATTGTCATCTGTATTGATCTTTATCATCATTGTCATCATTACTGAACTTCTGAATCACTCCTAAATCTATAAGAGTGTACCCAAGGTTCAGATATCACAAACAAGTAAGTGGTTCATTTTGTAATACTTAAGCTACAACAAACACAAAAAGTTCTCATGAGATAAGACAGGAGCAAATCTAGGAGCTTGCTAGTTGACATTGTCTTTTGCAGCCTGAGCAAACAATTTGGCCTTGAGCTTAGGTTTGGAGGTCAAGGGAATAGAAGGTGGTGTTATTTGGGCTTGGACAGTCTTAGAGGTCATTGTAGCTAGACTGGATGTCATAGCTGAACCAGGATGAGTTGTTACTAGTTTTAAGACTGGAAGAGATGTCACAGTCTTAAGAAGAGAGAGAGCTCTTGAAATGAGCAATGTCTTGCTCTTAGAATCAAAGGAAGATACAGAAGAAAGAGGAGGAGCTTTGCCCTTTCCCTTGTGCTTTTTGTTAATCACTAGAGTAAAAGCAACTTCTTCAGCCACTAGTACATCAACAACCATTTACATATCAGAAGAAAGCATTGGAACAGAATTAGGACCATAAACAGTTCTCATTGCCTCCACAAGAGTAGGAGTGTTAGATTGAGATAAGATCTTAAAGTGATCCTAGCCAACCTTAGAAACAGCCTGGAGCAATCTCCAAACACAAGAACCAATTCTCAAAATAAGAGAGAACTGCTTAATAGAGCAACAATTAAGAGGGCATTTTTCAATAAAGCATGCAAGACCCAATAAAGAGATAGTAAGTGCTTAAGCATTTGCCTCATGATACTTATTACAACTAGACAGTGATATCACATAGTAGTCACCATCCCATAAGTCAGTATCATGTACGATATCAAGTGTCATACTGTCACACTGTCACATCACATCCCCTTTCCTAATTGGGATGCTGACTCAGCTGATTTATAGATCATGTTGAATGGTTTAAGCATAGAGCTTTATGCTTGGAGCTTCTAAGTAACTTGGTAAGCTATTTCTAGCCCAAAAACTAAGCCTCTGCCCTCTTCAGCAGAAACCTGGTCATTCTAACTCATAGTAGATACTTTCCCTTTAGGAATGAGAGCTGGAAAAGTAGTAGGAAGCTTCAGAGAAGATAATATTTTAGAAGAGAGTTTGCTTGTTACCACTCTTGGGATAATGGGCATCTTAGGATCAGAACCCATAGCTTCTGTTTTCTTTATATCCAGTTATTTGTGAACTAGTTCACTTGTAACTAGAATAAGATTCTTTGAGCTTTATATTTCTTTAGGAGTAGTTGTGTCTTCAAATAGTCGGAGAACATCTTTTATTAAGAGTCAAATACTAAGGCTTTTTTTATTGCATCACAACTGAAATTCAAGAAACTCTTCAGAAAGTACTTTTTCTCTATCAATACTTCTGCCAAAGTAGGTAACAACTGGAGAGAACTACCTATTACCAAAGGAGCTGTAAGAGAACAAAAGCTTTCAGACTTTTCATTTTGTTTATCCAAGCAGTGTCTCTTAACACTGAACCCTACAGACTTTACTATAGATCTCTCTGTCTTACAATCTTACTGAACCCTACTACAAGACTCACAGACTTTCTTGCTATCAGCCACCAAACCTCATGCTTATATATTGTCTCTTTAGGAGACTTACTAACTGGTTGTTCTACCACCATCATCAAAATACTTTTATCTAGGTTTCTAACCATCTACATCTTAAAATTTGTTCTGTTAAATTGCAATGAACTGTAGAATATTCAGAATAGTAGCTATCTTGAGAAAACCTCATCCTGTTCTCTTAGGTTTTTCTGAAGGTAAATTGTATTTGATTATTAGCTACAAGTAATAAAACTTAAGTTTTTCTAAAGATGTAAAACCCCACATAACTCTGTGGACTTTGTTTAATCACTCTAACAGTAAAAAAGGATTTTCTCTTTCTCTCTCAGGATCTCAAACATTAATCAGTCTAGCAGTCTAGGATTGCTTACCCTCATATCTTGACCTTTCTTACCATTTCTCACTTCTTGACTAATATCTGTTCCTAGTGACTGCCCCATGATCTCTGTCAATACCAATAAGGCTCTAGGGCTCTTCTAGCATTATCTAAGGAATGTAGTTGAGTGCCAGTGTATCTTGAAGCATGATACCAACATCTTTACCAGTCTCATAAGCCAACTTTAAGACTTGTACACATTAGTATTCAATTCTATCTATAGGTATATTTCACCTACCATCATCTTCAAGACTTCTATTCCATATTGATATCCCTATTAAACCCTCCTCACACCATTCTAGACCCAATATACTCTTCTTATGGAGTTTGGTAATAACTATCAAAATAGAGTGGCTGACAATTTATACACCTTAGTCACTAAATAATAGATACATTATCATATACCATCTGACATCTACATTCTTCCTATCCTCTTCCAGTGTGGATTGCACTTCATTCCAATCACCCATCAACCCAAGGACTAAACCCTGCATCCTTCATCAATCCTATAGAGTTCCAAATGACAACCTCTGTAGTGTCTGACAACCCAGAGTATGTGCAGCAATAAAGTATTATCAAGTTAATACTTCTGTATTTAAGAATGATAGCTACCATGTACTGTTCTTCAGTTTGTTAATCAGATTAGACTTGTGCCACACTCATCTTATAATTCTTCCAAACCATTATTATTCAAAAATCATGACCATATAACAAATAGGCTAGACACAATGTCATCTATTGAAGCCATAGTTGATTATCTATATATGTCATATGCCAAGTCTACCCATTCAGAAAATACATCCCCACAGTGATACTGTCTTATCAACATCTAATCTACAAGCCCACCTTCTATAGCAGCCACCTTTCTCACAACATACTCTCATGGCAGTAATGCAACAGTCTGAAGATTCTATCTTCCATGATGGAGATACTCCTATCTGATTTGGCCTCCTATGACAAAGTCCTCACTCCTGTTAGTTTCTTATCACTGAAACTCCAAGTATCTTCTATAGTTCTTCCTTGTATATAAGATTAGTAGTTATACTGTAATTTGCTAGTCTGATAATTGATAAAGATAACTCTTATTGAATTTGATCTCTGATGTTCAACAGTGACACACCAATTAGCACTCACTTCCATCTTGGACTTCTTCCTCTTAACTGAAGTTGCAACTACATAGAAAACAGACGGCATAGCACATAAGCTGAAGTTAAGGTTATTCTACAAGTCCATGCATCTCCAAGTCAATCTTGTGGACTTTCACCTCTAGTGTGAACCATACCTGACAGTATTATTAGACTTCCAAGTCTCCTATTGCTTCTGAGCAGTTCCATCTGCTGAATTCTTTGTTGCAGTCCCACTTGCAAAACAACTTTCACATTTCAAAGTCCAAATAGCTTCCTCTTACTATAACTCTTCAATGTCAACTCTGGTCTTACTGCTTGGGACATCCTTCAACATCATTTTATGTTTCAGCAATAATCTTGCATATCTGCCAAATGCTCTACAATATTCAAGATGTATTTATCAAAGAGGCCAATCATTTCCAAGATCTTCATTTTATACTATTCAACCTGGCTGAACAGTTTCATCTGTCTTTGGCCCAAGTATTGTCTCTGTAGACAACAATTTTAATTGGAAGAATGCTCCTGTTACTAATCCTGTTACTAACCTGACAGTTAATAAACCCACTTTTTTTACTTGCTCACAGTTAAAACCCCGTTGGAGCAATAATACTAATAAACAGTTGGCTAATATACTTCATTGACTTGCAAATATGTTTAATTTTAATCAGATCCCTAGTCCTAATACTAATTCAAGAGGAACTAAAGCCTGCATCCTCAATACTTTCAGCGATACTGAGCCTAACAAGCTTAATAACTTTCTATTTCAATAATGTCTCTATTTTTGTACCAACCCTGCACAATTTGACACAGATATTGCAAAATCAACTTTGCAATGACCTATCTCACTAGAGTAGCCCAGGACTGGTTTGAGGTGGGCCTTAACCAGAAAAACTAGAATATTATGCAAAACTGGCTCTCTAATCAGAACTTTTTTGTTGATGAGCTACATTGACATTTTGGTCTCTCAGACTCTGTTGGTGAAGTGGCCAACATACTGGATAATCTCCACATAAAGCCTGATAATAAGATTTCCACTTACAATGTGGATTTTATATACTATGCCTCCTAATTAGATTGGAAGAATAGTATTCTATGCCATTACTATTACCAGGGTCTCCCAAATTGGATCTAGGACTCCATTTCCACCCAGGAATAAGGTAAACCTACCTTGTTCCAGGACATGTATACTTTGGTGATAACTATTAATTACCACTACTGGAAACGTGACTGCAAATACTACTGTGCCAGACAGGTGGAAAAAAAGACTTTTAAGTCTCACTCCTAAAAGCAAGATAAAGCTTCCTCTACTGGTAATTCTGCGGCCTTCCAGAATAAGGCAAACTCATCTCTGGCAACCTTATCCACCAAATCATCTCCTTTCAAACTATCACTATCCCCCACTCCCAAGAAACAATCAAATTCTCTGCAGGTAGATCTCTCTTCCAAGCTAGCCAGCAATAACAAGTTGACCAGTGACAAGTGCAAGAAGTGTTTCAAAAACAATCTGTGTCTGTATTGCAGTACAAGAGACCACAAGTTGGACTCCTGTCCCAAGAAGTAGACCAGTCACCTCTAAAGGCTATAGTGCTGTAGCAACTGCTTCTGAGAAACCCTTGGAAAAATAGAAAGTGATCTCCAGAACTCTGCATAGATTGAGGGCTGTGTTAAACTTCTCTATACAGCAACAAGTCCCATCTGACTTAATATATCTACTCTTTCTGATCCTCATTCACTCTTTATCTCTCTTACTTCTTTCTTGATCCTTGGTTAGGATCATCTTAATAAAATCCTATTCTGAGCTCTTGTTGACTCTGGGTCTACTCATTGTTTTGTAGACTCAAAATTTGTAGATACTTACCATTTGAAGACATTTGCAACTCCTCTGGTTGTCCTTTACTCGTTTGATGGTTCATCAAACAGTACTATCTTCCAAATTGCTAACCTGCTTATAATCTTCTCCACCAGTGATTGTATGACTCTGGACTTTTATATTACTCTGCTTAATTCTTTCTGCTCTTTGGTCCTTGGATACAACTGGCTCACCCAACACAATCCACTGATTGACTAGGCAAATGGGTTAATAAACTTCCATCCATCTTTGTAGAAAAATCTTGCTCCCTCTCACATTATGGCCAATATACCATTGGCATCTCCATCATCTCTTGACATCTCTCTGCAATCATCAGAATCTGTGGTTTCCATACCTACATCTGAGATCTCTATATCTATCTCTGAGTGACCTAACATTGCTATTGTTGGTGCTGTAGCATTCTTGCACACATCAAAACTTCTGAGCTCTAGCAACTTTGAACTTTATCTTCATTCTTCATTCATTCAGGCTAACTCTGCAAAACTTGCAGAAGCTCCTGACCTTTCCAATATTCCTTCTAAGTATCACAAATTTGCCAACATTTTCAGCAAAACCAAAGCTGAAGTCCTCACTCCTCATCATTCTTATGATCTCTGAATCAATCTGGAAGAAGGTGCTCAATCTCTGGTTGGCCCTATATACTCTCTTTCAGTATCCAAAAAAGAGGCTCTCAAGGAATTTATTGAGGAAAATCTGAATATGGGTTTTATCTGACCAATCTTCTCTTTGCATAGTGTACCAGTCTTGTTTGTCAAGAAGAAAAATGGTTCACTATGCCTCTGTGTTAACTTCTGCAGTCTTAACCATATTTTCAAAAAGGATTGCTATCCACTTTCCCTTATCTCTAATCTACTAGACTTACCTCACAAAGCTCGAGTGTATACAAAGATAGATCTTTGCCATACTTACCACTTGGTTTGTATTGCCAATGGTAATGAATGTAAGACTGCTTTTAGGACATATTATAGATCATTTGAGTGGTCTGTAATGCCTTTTAGTTTTACTAATGCTCCTGTGACTTTTCAGCGATTCATAAACAACATCTTCTCTGACCTTTTGGATGTCTGTGTCATAATATATCTGGATGATATACTCATCTACTCAAACAACATGTCTGAACACCACCAGCATGTTAAAGAAGTACTCAAGTATCTCCATAAGACTGACCTTTATGCCAAAGTGGAGAAATACAAATTTCACTGAGTTGGTAGAGTATCTGGAATATATCCTTTTTTCTTCTGGTCTCACCATGTCTAACAACAAAGTTAAGATTATTCAAGACTGGCCAAAGCCTAAGAAAGTCAAGGATATCTAATCTTTCTTAGGTTTCACAAATTTTTATCGCTGGTTCATCTTCAACTACTTAAACATTGTCATTTCATTGACATATCTTACTTAAAAGGATGTTTTCTGGAAGTTTGACTCATCCTGTTATAATGATTTCAACTCCCTTAAGAAGGCATTTACCTCCATTCCTATTCTCACTCATTGAATTCCCAATGCTTAACTCATCATAGAAACTGATGCTTCAGACTATGCCCTTGCTGCAATTCTTTCTATTGTGAATGAAGAAAATGAAGTCCATCCAGTTGCCTTTCACTCCCACACTTTCACCATGGTGGAGTTGAACTACAACACATGTGACAAGAAATTGCTTGCCATTTTTGAAGCTTTCAAAATTTGGCAACACTACTTAGAAGGTTCAGCCTATCCTATTGATGTTGTTATGGATCATAAGAACCTTGAGTAATTTTCTACTACAAAGGTGTTGACCTGGAGGCAAGTACAATAGTCTAAATACCTCTCTCAGTTCAACTTTGTTATCAGATTCTGTTTTGGTTGTCTTGGCACCAAACTGGACGCTCTCACTAGACAGTGGGACATCTATCCTAAAGAGGGGAATACTAGCTATACTACAGTCAACCTCCATGACTTCAAACCAATCTTCACTCAAGAACAACTTATAGCCTCCATATGAGCTACTGTTCTACTTTTTCCCTCTCTCTGTGTAGTTACAGTCATAGATCTGGACATCCTACATCAAGACATTCTTTCAGCTCTCCCTAGTGACCTAATTGCTACAAAACACATCTCTGTAGATAGCCAATGGTCTATGGATCCAAACAGTCTTCTCCTTCTTGACAACAGAATCTATGTACCATCTGCTGGTAATCTCCACATACATATTCTCCAGTATAATCATGACCACATCCTTACTGGATATTACAGTCAAAATAAAACACTGGAATTAGTTCGCCACAGATATTTCTAGCCCAGTCTCTATACTGATGTATAACAATTCTGCAAGTCCTGTATCACTTATACATGATCCAAGCCACAATGCCACAAGCTCTATAGACTTCCTATTCCCAAACGACCATGGAATTCCATTTCTATAAACTTCATTGAGAAACTCCCATCATTTTCTGGGTTTGACACTATCATGGTCATAGTCAATTAGCTCACCAAGCAGGCAATCTTTATTTCTGCTCATGACACCATTATGTCTGCAGACTTAGCATGTTTGTTTGTCCTCCATGTGTTTTCCAAACACAGCATCCCTTCCCATGTCACCTCTAACAGAGGCTTAGAGTTTGTGTTAAACTTCTTCCATTCTTTAGGCACTGCTCTGGACATGCAGCTTTACTTCACTTCAGATTACTACCCTAAAGGTGATGGACAAACCAAATGCATGAATCAGACCCTCAAGCAATACCTCCATGTATATTGTAATTACCAGCAAGACAACTGGTCTAGACTTCTACCTCTTGTAGAGTTTGCTTACAATAATGCTCTGAGTGCTACCGCTGGTGTCTCTCTATTCTTTGCTAATAAGAGATATCATCTGAACATTACTGTTCACCCTGAATGTAATATTGCTTCCTCTCAAGCTCACAACTTTGCCATAGACCTCAATGAGTTACAGAGTACTCTTAAAGCTGAAATCTCTGTGGCCCAACAACATTATTAGAAATCTACTGATTCACAACATTTCTCTGCTTCTAATTTCAAAGTAGGTAACAAAGATTTTTTTAAGGCTCAGTTCTTTAGAACTACTCAGCCTTCAAAAAAGCATTCTGAAAAATATCTTGGACCCTACATAATCATTTCCCAGCCTGTTCCAGAGTCTATATACTCTGTCCACCCAGTTTTCCATATGTCTATGCTCAAACCTGCCACATTTAACTCTTTTCCCAAGAGAACACAACCAGTTCCTGCACTAGTTATAATTGATAGAGAACCTGAGTATAAAATTTCTTGGATAGTGGACTCCAAAATCGATTGCTGATGGGCATGCAAGCTCCTGTATAAGATGATCTGACTAGGGTATGAAGACACTGAAGACAAATTTAAGTGGATCTCTGCATTTGAACTCACTCATGCCACCAACTTGGTATATAATGTTCATATCACATATCCTGCCAAGCCTAGCCCACTTCCTTTGTTCTAATCACACTATTACACTTGTCTCTCTGTCTCTGTACACTTCCAATGAGAATTCCTTTTCTTAGTATATTCTGTTCACTTATTTTCATTTAACTCCAGCTTCCATGCACTTTACAGAGTTTCTTTTCAAACTTTTGGACTTCTATCTCTTAATTTTCTTACTCACATAAGATAGGTACAATAGAAAAAAAAGAAAAAGAAAATTCAAAATAAATCAAAAAACAATTACTCTAGTAAGAGGTGAGTAATAGAATTTCCTCTTCTATTTCCTCTTGACTTTTTCCAAAGCCATTCTTAGACCTCTTGTTGTCATCTCTGCTTTCTTCCTTGCTCTTCTTTTCATTTCATCATGGATCCTTCCTCAAACCTCCACTGTAGCCCCAATCCTTGCTAATTGGGCTATATTCCTCTCCTGACCCTTTACCAAGTCCTAGAAGGACCTTCCAATGCTTCAGTACTCTTCCACAAGCTTTTGGAGTGCTTTTTCAATAGCACTTAAGACCCCATCATAGGTAGAAATCATGGCTAGAATGTTGGTATTAGTGTGTGGGATACATTGCTACTTGATAGCAATGTATCCGGCATAGGTGAGGGAATGATTATGAAAGAATTACTATTAGTAGAGAAAAAATAAAGAAGAAATTTGTTTACTCACCTTGAATTGTACACTAGGCAATCCTGCCTGGCACACACACACCTCTCACAGGGGTTAGCACCCCCTATCTTAACCTTGGCATCTCCATGATACTTTTCTAGTTTCTTCCCTTTAGCCTTTTTGGAAGGCCATTGCTCCTCCTTGTCTTCTGAGTTGACCTCCTTGTGTTTAGTTCCTGTGACCTGGGAATCTCCAGTGCTCTCCAAGAAGGTAGCATCCTCCACCAGTACCTTGTCCCAGAGTTGCTGGAGGTACTCCATCCATTTCTTTTTCTCCTCCTCTTCTACAATCCTCTGCTTTTTGACTTCCTCTCTCATCTTAGCCTCTGCTTTTTTTCTTGCTTTCTGAGCTGCATACTTAATATGATGGGTCTCTACTGCTTCTTCCAAGTGGGCCAGGAGCTATTGCTCCTTTTTGTGCCTCCTCTGTATTTCATATCACTGCTCTTCAAGCATCTTGGCATTATTCTGAGAAATATTGGAGAGGATGGGGGAAGACATGGTGATATAGAAGAAAAGGCAAAAACTTCTCTTTTCTGTTTATATATTGTTGACCTAGGCACTACCACAGGATTCTTTGGATAAATTCAATAGAACTTCAAAGACTCAGTTCTAAGGGAGGAATACTATCATATACCAAGTTCATCCATCTAGAAAATACATTCCCACAGTGATACTGCCTTATCAACATCTAATCTACAAACCCATCTTCTACAGTGGCCACCTTTCTTGCAACATGCCCTCATAGCGGTGATGCAACAGTTTGAAGATTCTATCTTTTATGATGGAGATACTCCTATCTGACTTGGCCTCTTATGGCAGAGTCCTCACTCCTGTTAGTTTCTCACTACTAAAATCTCTACTCAGGGCGATAGTGTTGTGGCAACCACTAGTCATAAAGACCAATAATCACACAAGGTAGTAAATCTCTTAGTAGAATATCAAGTGGGAATCACAAGAGAACTCGACAAAGAGTCTCTGCTGTATTGCTACCCTATTTATACTATTACATATGGTCCATGCTATGACTATGCTTCTACTATGCATCCTACCCTAAAGTCCATGTGTCGTCCATGAGTGCACCATGTGTATACCATGTGGTAGCAATGTGGTTAACATACTCCTTCATCGTCTAGACTCTTCCTGACTTCTCCAGACTTTTTTAGACCCTAGACTTTTCTAGGCCCTATGACGTAATGTCATGTGACTTCCAGGTCACATGCCTTCTCTCTCTTGCCATAGACTAATAAAATAATATTCTTCTACTAATATATAAGAAAATATCTTCCCACACTTCTTCGTCTCATAACAGATAGGAGCTATACTACTGAAACTCCAAGCATCTTCTATAGTTCTTTCTTGTATATAAGATTAGTAATTACACTGTAATTTGCTAGTCTGATAATTGATAAAGATAACTCTTATTGAACTTGATCTCTAGTGTTCAACAGTGACATACCAATCAGCACTTGCTTCTATCTCAGACTTCTTTCTCTTATCTAAAGTTACAACTATACAGCAGACAGATAGCGCAGTACATAAGCTGAAGTCAAGGTTGTTTTACAAGTCTGTGTATCTCCGAGTCAATCTTGTAGACTTTCATCCCCAGTGTGAGCCATGTCTAACAATATAGCATCATTTCCAGTCTCTTGTATTATTCATTAAGCCTATTTCTGTACTTCTGTCTTCCATGTGTTAAGACTTAAGCTCAAAGATTAGAGCAAAAGAATTATTCTTGTATTGGATAATATAAGAGAACTCAATGGAGTTTCAAGTACAAACTGTCTATCTTATATATACTTGGCTGATGGTTTGTACTACACTAAACCTAGTCTACTCCAAAGAACATATATATTACATACTATTAATATGTGATATGACATTATTATTCCAGAACCTTCTATAATTTTCTTATGTGATACATGATCATGTGACTGTAACTTGTGACAGTTTGTGATAATCACATATAATGCCATGCTGAATCCTAATCCCAAGTTCAAAATAAGAAACTAAAAGAAAAAAAAATAATAAAATAAGAAGGAAAATAAGAAAAAGTTAAGTCCACCATCTTCAACTCTGACACCATGTTACATTTGTGAATAATCTAGCAAGTGTGAATCACCTTTTAACATATATCAAAAATAATGATCTAAAAGATACCTGAGATTCTGATTTCTCTATTCTTCTTGTTTTCTATTTGTTGTTCTCAATAGGAGAAAAAGCTTTCTCTACATCTTACTATCAGTGTTATCAATGCATATGGAACCTTCTTCTGCCTTCCAGTCTCTCTTAAAACTACTAGCATCTCTCAGTCCCTCTTTGTATGAATCTTGGTCAATTCTAAAGCTACTGGTATCTTTATAGATAAAAGCTTTGTCAATAAACACTGTCTAAATACCTATAAGCAGTCTTAGACCTATACTAGTCTATAATGTAGATAGAACTTCCAATTAGACAGATTAGATATCTGAGGTAGTAAGCACTATCCTTCAATATAAAACTTATACAGAGTAGATTTTTTTGCAGTTTTGTGTCTTGGTAAGCAAAACCTCATTCTCAGAAGTTTTACAACTCCAAAGTTGACTAGCAAAAAAGAAAAGTACT
>Ga0157364_1003739_pt1 | contig 14887 bp, 16 predicted proteins | sample AttsexASBM2_FD_111476 | JGI IMG/M metagenome (GOLD analysis project Ga0157364, IMG submission 111476) | Fungus gardens microbial communities from leaf cutter ant in Ribeirão Preto, State of São Paulo, Brazil - Atta sexdens ASBM2 | ecosystem: Host-associated > Fungi > Mycelium > Unclassified ... | reverse complement strand
TTCGACGTTTCAAGGATGGAGATTTCAGCGTTGAAGACAAGCCTCGCTCTGGACAGCCAAAAAAATTCGAAGACAAAGAATTAGAGGCATTACTCGAAGAAGATCAGAGTCAAACGCAAGAGAGCTTGCAGAATCATTGGGGATAATTCAACAAGCCGTTTCTATACGATTGAGAGCCATGGAAATGATTCAAAAACAAAAAAATTGGGTGAATTATGAACTGAAGAGACGTTGAAAGGCGAACAGCTTTTTCACTTGCGAACAGCTGATTCAAAGACAACAGAGAAAAGGTTTTTGCATCGGATTGTGACTGGAGATGAGAGTGGATATTCTACGACAATCCCAAGAAAAAATACTACGCTAAGCTCTGTCAATCGTTGCCATTGACCTCAACATCAACACCACAGCCGAACATTCATGGTTCGAAGATCATGCTCTGTATCTGGAACCAAAAGGGTCTTGTGAGCTGCTGAAACCTGACGATTCCATTATGGGCGATCGGTATCGGCTACAATTGATTCGTTTTGAGCCATGTATTGCGAGAAAAACGGCCGGAATATGAACAAAGACATGACAAAGTTATTCTTTCTCATGACAACGCTCGGCCTCATGTGGCTAAAAAAATATTTGGAAACGCTCAAATGGGATGTTTTATCGCACCCGCCGTATTCTTCAGACATTGCTCCTTCTGATTGCTGGTTATTTCGAAGGATGCAGCAAGTCATCGGTTTACTTCTTTCGCAGAAATCGAAAATTGGCTTCAAAATTGGATCGCCTCCAAAGACGAGTCATTTTTTCGAGATGAAATTCGAAAATTGTCTGAAAGATGGGAAAAAGTAGTAGGCAGCGATGGACAATACTTTAATTGATCTGTTCATTCATTTTGTTTTGAAATAAATGCATTTTTGAAAGAACCGAACTAATTTGTATTCCCATATATTTGGGCATTAAAATGAGAGAAAGTAAGGCATTATAAACATGTATTTGCATCATTTTGAATTCTTTTCCGGTTTCTACATTCATTGCTTTGTCCCCACTCTGCAGCAGTGAGGACAGAACATGGGGAAACTAGGAAAGAATTCAAAACAGTAAAATGCGAATATTTACGTTTATAGTGCCTTAGGGCCACTTTTACCATCAGTTTATTTAACCATCCTAGTAATTGTAATGAAATAGTAAGAGATAAAACTATTTCTATCATTCTATTCTAGCATTATGATTAGTATACATACATAGATGGGACGTTTTGATTGGTTTACTCATGATGATAGACACGTAACCTGTGACACGTGCCCATTGGAAACGCAACCTTAGATATATACATAATCTCTCTCTTTCACGACGCGTAACACGTTTAATGGAAACGCACCTTGAAAGTGCGTCCAGCTTGAAAGCGTTAAGAAGTGAGTAAGCCCAGATCCTCATATAGACAACAGCACTTGATATCAAACGCTGATTGGAAAAATACGTATGAAGGGAATAAAATTTATCTTCATTATTCATTTTTCCAATCAGTGTTTGATATCAAAGCGCTGTTGTGTCTATGAGGATGAGGGCTTACTCACTTCTTGATGCTTTCAAGTCTGAACACAACCAAGGTGCGTTTCCATTAAACGCGTTATGCGTCGTGAAAGAGAGAGGTTATGTGTATATCTAAGAGTGTGTTTCCTTATTTTAAGACCGTCTTAAGTAATGTCTTAAGACGCTAATGCAGCCTTCTGATTGATTCGTGACTTCTTAAGATCATATTTAACAAACCAATCAGCAAGGCAGTACGAACAGTAACATAAAAAATATTTTTGCCAATGCCTGTATTGCCTCGCTGATTGATTTGCTACTCATTGTTTGAAGCTTCTAGTCACACATTTTCTGAACACTCATTTAGGTCTCGTTTCTATTGAGATGATTTCCAGTGGCAAAATACATTTTGCTGCATCTCGTTAAAGTTCAATTGAACGAACAATGAGTAGCAAATACCATTGTAATCGAGAAAATCTATAATATTTGTAAAAAAAATGAAAATTTCTTCATCAGATATTTAAAAAATATTTCAAAGAATGAGGTACGAAAAAATATACTTTTTTCATAATTGTTTCTCTGTAAATACAGCGAAAGCAATTATGAAAAATTTGCATCACGTAACATTTTTAATGTTACGTTTGATGTTGCACATGAAAAGACACTTTAAGTTCTAAATTGATATAAAGATACACATGGTCAAAATTGACGAATATCATGCGTCAATATTTATCACGTGATCTTTTTTGTCGTTTGGAAACGACTGAAAACGCTTGGTTAGAGCAGCTCGTGAAAATTTACCTTAAGGTAAATACTACTAACGATGCTAAAACTTGATCCGAGTTCTCAGATCGAGAAATGTGTAGTCAATCAGCAGATTTTACGGAAAATCGGCAAGTTGATTGGCTCGGACCGAGTTCTAGCATCGTGGACATTAGGCCTAAGGCCTGTTCTTTTTCTCTACTATTGTTTTTTTACTATTATTTTTTACTATTATTTTGAACTGGTGCATACAGTGCGATAAGTTGAAGCAAATATTTGAAGCGATGAATATCTATATCTGTTTCGTTTCAACTTATTGCACTATGGGCATAGTGCAGAGGAAAAGAATAAACTTATACTTACGATATGTTTTACACATAATGTGCAAGATAGTATTATCACAATATAAGGATCATACAGTGGGATCATACCTTGTTTTCGAGTTAGACGCGCAGATTTGCTTGCGCGTCCTAAGCAGCCATAACTTTGGGTAGCCAATCCCGTTCAAAGTAAAATGGCTATTGTATCTCCGTTATTTATTTTCTTCTCCTTTACTTATTCATATATAATTTACATCTATAATAATATTACAATTAATAAGACACACTAACTAATACTAATACTAATTATTTATTGTAACTACAAATTTGTAATAATTACTAAAAATTTATTAATGGTTCCTAATACTATTGCGATGGTTCTTATACTATTGATACGATACTCCCGATTTAATGGCGGAGCCAATAGGGTCTCTAGCATAGCCTGAAGATGCGTCTGAAAATGATCAAAGAAAGAAATGACATTGTTTCCTACTATATGATCCTTGAATCGTGTGTATCATATTATCCTTTTTGTTTACAGAACTTTAATGAAAGATAAAATGACTGTATTCAACAGGAAAAACTAATAAGTGCATTCAATATCATGATGGAATTAGAAAGATGATCTTTTATGCATGGTGGAAATACTGGAACATAGAGTAGAGTGCTTTCTTTGGCTGTTTTTCAGCAAGGACATTACACAGAACATTACACCGTGTTTCACTATATAAGATATTTATTGGAACAGTTTAGTTTCAATTAATGTAACACTACTAGAATGCATTGTAATTTGCCATTCTTATTCTTATGATTATTTAGCATATTAATAATAGATTAATAATTTTTATTAAGACTTAAATTATAAATTTGTTTCTTCTAGAAATTAGAAAAATGAGAATAATAAGATGAACCGAGATTAATCTATGTTGGTAGAAACGCCTAAGCCTAAGTGTGGCGTCTTTTCCTCAATTACCTTACTAAAATAAGATTAGTAGTAGGTTTATAGGTTAAGGATCTCACATTTCATTCACTAACATCAATGATTATCCACTGATGCACATTTAAAGAGTAAGGAATTTTTTGTATATTTTCATAAATTATATAAATATATATATATATATATATATATATATATGTATATTTGATGTTCTTTTATTTAAATAAAATCAAAGATTTGATGATCATGTCTCTAAAAACAGAAATTTAACTAAAGATGGTATGTGTTAAAGGATTAATACATTTGTCATATCGATGAAATATTGCGATATGAATTTGTACCATGATATAAAATTTAAAAACTTATATAATTTTTTATTACCTTATGATATCTTGAATGTCTATAACTAGTTAAAATAATATTCTCTTTTCTCTTGTTTCTAATTCAAGAAGAAAGGAACGTAATTCCAATGCACAATATTAATGACACAAAATGGATAAAGATAGTTATTTTTTAAAAATATTTACTATATTTTTTTATTATTAATTTATAATATTAATAATAATAGTAGATAAAATATATATCATTATATAATTTATGAAACGTTATATAAAACATTACATAAAGCATTTTTTGTATGTTTTAAATAATTTTTGAGATATTTACAATAATATTTTTAAAAATCGATTATTTTCAAAAATTCATTCCATTACACTCCTTATATGAAAAAATATCAGCTTTTTAACAATTTTTATTTGTCGTCAAAATCGTCAATTTATGTCAAACATCACAATGTTGTCAAAATAATTATGACATATATACTGTTACTTTGATGACGGTCGGCAAAGTAGCCACGTGTCATCAAAGTAACAAATGCTTGTCAAAAATCGTCATCAATATAGCCAATTGACACACACATTAGGATATCTCATAACTACCAAATTTCCTCTTAAGGACACATTCTTGAGGTAATTTTGAGACGAAAATCCTAATATAAAAATACATTGAGGCTATAATAGTTTTTGAATTATAATTGTTTAAAGATAGTATGTAATTCGAAAACTGTTATACCCTTGATATTTCGTAAGTAGGATATATACACCGATTCTAACCCACGGATATAGCAACCAGTAGGTGGCTCTAGTGTTGCGTGGGGAGGACGAAGTCACAGATGCTGAATTTGAGGGAGGGGGAAGCGTGTTATTGGGGTTCGTGTTAGAGGAGGAAGGGAGTTTGTTCCTTCTCTCTTTCATCCATTGTGTTCTGTCTTTAAACTATTGTCCCCTCTCTCCTATCTATTGTAGGATGCAGATCTCTCTCTTCCATCCGTTGCATTATCCGTTGCATTATCCTTATAGATATACACTTACAGATATATGCATCCTATACTTATTATTTGTGTTTTCTCTTCCTCCTGTTGCGCTCTCTTTTCTTTTCTTCTTTTACAATTTTATTAAATAGATACTTGTTTTTTTACGATTTTATACTTTATTTCTTAAACTTGATATATTTTTTTCTGGTTGTTGTAATCATCTGTTGTACATTTTAAATACATTCTAACGTACAATTCTTAACACGTTTTACACATCATACAATATTAGTAACACATCTAAATTATGTAAAGAACATCTACATCTTCGTAATCAACATCCAGAGTTTCAATTGTCGAGTCGTTGTTATCGAGTATATCAGCCAGCCATTCGCGTTTTTCACGTCCTTTAATGTATACAAGAGTCTTATCGTCATTTTCTTCTGCAACAATTACAGCCATTGTAATCAGGCTGTACAGGATTATCCCGTCTTCCCATTGCAATCCATGGTGATAAGCACTCAGCCAGAAAGCGCAAAACTTTTCTGACTTTGTCAAGAAATTCCATGGTGACATATAAAAATATAATGAGAGAAAATAGCTTCTTTTCTCAACACCGCTACTTCCTTCACGACAAATTTCTTTTCAACGATAAATTCTTATAGATCTATCAACATTGGTGAATGACTTTTTGAAACTGTGCTTTACCACAAAGAATTTTGGATTTGATTTCATATATTAAAAAGAATGGAAGGCTATTTTTTTGATGATAATTTACGTAATCTTGCGTACTACATTTGACATTGGACTATATTCAATTATGCGGTCGTGTATATAAGGCAATAAGCGGTTGTATTCGTGGATACATTTTCTTTGAATTCAGATTCTAATCATACATCACGGTGTCACTCTTGATGGACTCGTTTTATCGAGAGCAGTCAATGGTTACTAGAATAAAACCTTTCAAAAAGGAATGATGTTCATTTCTTTCACGAGGGATTTGATAATAAGACATACGGAAACATAAATACATTACAAAATATATTACAAAATAGGCTCTGCGTTTGTCAAATTCTAGATTCAGATCATCATACGGATAAAATTCAGAGATTTAGATAAAGTTTTACATTGGTTAATTTACAGGTGTCGAAGTAAGTTTTATGTACTGTCATGATATTTTTTTATCAGTCTATAGACAAAAGATAACGTATCGTGATTTTTCCAGCTGAGTCGCAGTCTTGATGACCCAGGAATGTTTCGTTGTACTCGGCAATAGAGGATACTCATACAAATTCCAGACTCTCAGATATCGTCCGCTCTCTAAAGTGCGCAACATGGATAGTTTATTAACTTCGTTCAACGTGAGGCATTCGCCTCCTGTACTTTGAATAATTCAAGCGTTGGCTCTGTCGCTGGATCTCCCACTGGATATGTAATTGTTATCGTTGCGCACTCGTATTAAAATTAATTCGTGATGAGCATTAATTATCACATGTTTGTAATCCTCGCAAAAGCCCAACAATATGCTGAGCAGTACACAAAAATTAAAGTATCCATCGTCTGTCATTAGGTTTTTCGCGGTATCACTAGAGTCGACAAATCCAGCATTATGCAAACTATATGCGATTTCTTATAAAACGTTGCATAACCCTTCATAAGACTAGTTATTCTAACATTCTTGCTGCGATTAATCTCCATACCATTGAGTTCATACCGAATTTCATCGAACATGAACGCCACACATTACATCCAAGATTTGATTACTTTTGCACATTTTTTCCTTTGAAGTCAATTTAACGTAGAAAATGCTTTCACATAGTAACGTAAATCCTGTTACATGGGTATCCTTATCTCGTCGCTATGTCCAAACATCGTGTTGACGTACGGATTGTACGTATGAAACTCGAACTTGACAGTGGGCTCGTCAAATATTAATTCGCCTTTAATGTTCAAAGTAACTATCTCAGATATTTCATACAAGAAAGCCCAATGATTGTAAAAATTTAACGCAGTGAGTTTTTTTCTACTGGACGCTCGAATATTTTTGATCGCTGTCATTTCTGTAACAAATTATGCCTCCTGTCTGTTTTGCCTGCTCGTTCAGAACAAGCATCTCACGTTATCTTTGTCGTATTTCTTTATCGCAGTCGCCTTCATGCTACATGCAATCTAACGGTTTCTTCTTCATGCAATCTAAGAATTTCTTCTCCGCGAAAATCAAGCAACTCGTCTTGATCCACAACGCGAATCGTCAGCTCTGTAATGCTCCATACGATGTTCGAAAGGTAAATTATCTGTGTCAATCTTTCTGATATCTTATATCCTGATGACATGCTCGGTGAAAATTCATATATCGTGTGAACGGATTTATTGTTGCAGTATGCATTCATGGTCACATTGCATTTAATGCGAATGATATTTACGTTGATAATATTTATCGAAACATCTAATTCATGCCCCTATTGTAGCTTCTGCACGCGATTCGATGAAAATCCTAACAGTGATCCAATATTGTGAGGTGGTGAAATTTACTGGATAAGCGCAATTGATCTCACTCTTGTATTGTTATTGGCATGAATAGTCAATGGATATTGTTAATTTTCTTTGCGAAGCGTTTTTTCTCTCGCAACATCATTAGGATAAAATTGTAGAATTGCACGTTTTAGATACTTGTTTATGTTACGTATTTCGTACAATCCTTTGGGAATGACAATTTCTTTGTCATCTTCGTCAAAGTAAAACATATTATTCAATGAATTTATTAGATATCGTATAATAAGTTTCAGAGTCCGTCAAACCGAACTCGTAATCGCCATCGCTCAAATCTATGCTCGGAAAGTAGCAGGCCACGAGGATACTCTTACCGGTGAGCATAAATATCAATGACATGTTCAAATGAAGACTGAGTTGAAAAAGTGCAATTCTTTTGAACTTGATCATCAACCGTCTGTAAAAACTGTAGACACAGTTACTTTAATCGTAACGTTGATAAGGCGTGTGATTATACTCGATTTGTTATATTCAAATATCGCACCAATTCCTTCGACGGTCGAAGATTGCCGAAACTATCCAAATAAATAATACAATCTCCCCGCTTCATATACACCATCCAATGAGTATTTGGTCCATCAGCATTATCCAAATTTACGGTACCGCTCTCGTTTCGATATATGCCTCCTGTTGATAAATATGCATAAAAATATCTCTAAAATATGGAATACGCTATAAATATGGAGTATGTTTTGCCAGTTGTTGCAGTTGTACGTTGGTAGTTACATCTTTCGGCATTTTTGGCAACTGTTTAACGTTTTTTTTTAATCTTTATTTTTTCTGTTGTGACTCCACACTTATATGGAGCGAGACAAATTTCATAACGTTTTTATGACGTTTCAGTTCTTTCAACTGAGGTTGCGCGGCTTTATTATCGTTTATAGCTTTTGCTCCTGTCGCGCCGCTGATTAATGAGCCGAAGACTCTCAATAGCGGTAGAATAGGTAAGATCGCATTTTGTCATCGGTAATATTTTTTTCATCGGCTTTTTCTTCTTCGTTTTCATGCTCTTACCAATTTTCGTTTTCGTTTTCATAGCCGCCCAAACAGCTATGGCAGCAGCTCTCTCTCCAAGAATCGAATCTTTCGCGGTAATCCGTTTCCGCGCCTTCTCAGCGCTATTTTATCAGCTACGTGTCATTTCATCTTTGCTCCGCGAATAAGCTATGTCGTGTTTGCGATACGTCGCGTCCAACGAATTAATTCCTCGATTGCCTTTAGCCAATCGCTTTTCTAAATGCGTACCTGGATCACAAAATTGATATCCGGGGATATATAACTCGATCGGAAGTGTTATCGCATGATTTAAAAAATCGCAGCCTTTTATTGTTGACATTTGCTACAATTTTTTATAAACGCGCTGAACCATCAATATATGATTGATGGCAGGATAAATTATAATGTTTCAAGCACCGACGATGTTGTTAAATCTCTGAATCAGCCTTTATATGCTTTATCCTTTATATGCATAAGGTTATCACTACATTCTCACTATTATCGATGTGTTGAGTAAGCATGCCGTAACGCTGAAAATCAAGAATGGAAATGAGATGACTATAGCGATCGCAAAGATAATTCGAGACGATAAAAGACGAAAAATTTGCAAACCAATAAAAGAATTTTACAATGCAAACGTGAAAAACTTCTGAAAAACTTCTGAAAAAATAAATATCATAAATCAAACAACATAAATCATTATTCCATAATGAAGGCATCTGTCGGTTCAATCGTATGTTGAAAAATGATATGTGGAAACAATTTACGCATAATGGAATTTATAAATGATTCGCCTTGCTACTATGTCTCGTGTCTAAGTACAATGCGCGAAAGCATCAAACTATCGATATGCAGATCATCAACATGACTCCCACAATTGCTGACAAACTCTTGAATATGATGTACAGTAGCGTAAAGGTCGCACTCCCGCGATTCAAAGTGGGTGACTCAGTACGGGTGGGCAAATTCAAGATGATTTTTGAGAAAGGTTACACGCCAAATTGACCATGGAGATGTTTAAAATTGTCAAAGTACAGAAAACTAATCCTGTAACATATCTACTAGAAGTTTACCGCGGAAAATCGATTGCTGGAGGATTCTATGAGTATGAGTTGCATCGCGTCGCTAATCCCGATATATATCTAGTTGAAAAGATGTTATGAAAAAGAAAACAAGATTTATGTGAAATTGCTCGGATTTGATTGAATTCGCACAACTCTGGATACACAAGGATGGTGTGTTATAAAAATAAAATTGATTACAAATTGTATAAATATTTTTTTCCCTATGTAAATATTAAATATAAACGCATTATATATGTTATACACATTACACATATTACGGATGCATATGTACACATGTACAAACATACATACATCGTACATACATATGCGCATACGTACAAACGTACATATCATACATACTATACATAATATACATATTATACGTGATATAAGATATCGGAAAGACCGACACAGATAATTCACCTTCCGATCATCGTATGGAGCATTATGGATCAAGACGGACGATTGCTCGATTTTCATGGAGAAGAAATCACTATTAGATTGCTGATATATGGAGCGATAAAGAAATACGATAACAAAACAGAAGAGGGATATAATTTTTTTGTTAGAGAATGACAGCGATCAAAAATATTCGAGCTAGTAGAAAAAAACTCACTGAGTCGAACGTTAAATTTTTACAATCATTGGGCTTTGTTGTACGTAATATCTGAGATGATTGATATCTTGAATATTGGAGGCGAACCAATTTTTGATGATCGCATCGTCAAGTTCGAGTTTCACACGTACAATCCGTACGAAAGCATTAAAAAAAAAACACGATATTTGGATATATCGACGAGATAAGGATATCCACAATATGATTTATACGTTACCATACGAAAGCATTCTCTACTCAAAGATAGATTGATCAATTCAAAGGAAAAAAAATGTGCAAAAGCAATCAAATCTTGGATGTAATTGTGTGACATTCATATCCGATGAAATTCGGTATGAACTCAACTATGGAGATTGATCGCAGCAAAAGCAAAAACGTTGGAATAACTAGTCTTATGAAGGGTTATACAACGTTTTCTAATGAAATCGCATATAGTTTACATAATGCTGAATTTATTGACTCTAGTGATACCGTGAAAAGCCTAATGATAGACGATGGCCTAATGATAGACATTTTAAATTTTGTGCATCGTTATTGGTGGGTTTTTGCGAGGATTACAAACGTGTGGTAATTAACGCTCGCCACGAATTAATTTTAATACGAGCGCACAACGGTAACAATTACATAGTGGGAGATCTAGCGACAAAGCCGACGCTTAAATTACAGTACAAAGTACAGTTGCGAATGCCTCACGTTGCGTTGAACGAAATTAATAAACTATCCATGCTGCGCGCTTTAGAGAGCGAACGATATCTGAGTTTCCATTCGTGGGATTTGTATGAGTACCCTCTATTGCCGAGTACAACGAAACATTTCTGGGCCATCAAAACTGCGACTCAGTTGGAAAAACTACGATACGTTATCTTTGGTCAGATTGATAAAAAAATATCATAACAGCACGTAAAACTTACTTCGACACCCATAAATTAACCAATGTGAAACTTTATCTAAGCTCTGAATTTTATCCGTACGATGATCTGAATCTAGACTTTGACAAACGCAGAGCTGCTATTTTGTATGATATGTATTTACATTTCCGTACATCTTACTATCAAATCCCTCGTGAAAGAAATGAACCATCATTCCAATTATACTCCTTTTTAGAAGGTTTTATTCTAGTAACCATTGATTGTTCTCGACAAAACGAATCCGTCAAGAATGACACCGTGAATGTACGATTAAAATTTGAATTCAAATGTACCCGTGAATACAACCGCCTATTGCCTTATCATACACGACCGCGTAATATAAAGTCCATTGTCAAATGTACTACGCAAGATTACGTAAATTATCATCACCAAAAAATACTCTCCTCTCTTTTTAATATTGTATGAGATAAAATCTAAGATCCTTTGTAAACCACAGTCTCAAAAAGTCGTTCATCATGACGATACCAATGTTTGTCTACAAGGATTTATCGTTGGAAAAAAATCCACAAATTAAAATTTGTCGTAAAGGAAGTGGCAGTATTGAGAAAAGAAGCTATTTTGTCTCATTATATTTTTACGTGTCCCATGCCATGGAACTTCTTGACAAAGGCAGAAAAGTATTGCGCTTCCTGACGAATGCTTATCACCATGGATTGCAATGGCAATAACGGGATCCCGTACAGCACGATGAAACGCCTGATTACAATGGCTGTAATTACTGCCGAAGAGAATGACAACAATAAAGCTCTTGTATACGTTAGAGGACGTCAGAAACGCGAATGGCTGGCTGGTATATTCGATAGCGACGACTTGACAATTGAGATTCTGGATGCTAATTATGAAGATATAGATTTTTTACATAATCTGGATGTTACTAATATTGTACGACATATTGTGGAAAATATATTAAAAATTGTGCATTACAGAATGTACTTAAAATATACAACAGGTGGTCACAACGCCAGAAAAAAATATATCAAGTTTAAAAGATAAAGTATGAGATTTTTTAAAATGCATTTTAATTTCTTTCCTCTATCCCTATAATTAAGAATCTATCAATAAGGATAGATGTTCAGTAGTATGTAGGGGAATTCTTTGTAGATTGGACACCCTTAGCATTTTTGCTTATAACTCAGATGAGAATCAACATATCGTTGATATCAAGATACTATCTGAAAGCTGAGGTTAATAGCTACATTGTGGACAAAAAGATCATTGGGTTTAGTAGATTTTTTTTATAGCCAATTTAAAAAAGGCTCAAAAACGACCCCCTCAAATTTTTTTAATGTAGGTTGGACACCTCCCCCAAAAAAACGCTAAAAATGCACAAAAATTCAAGTAAAAACACAATGTTTACAAAATTTATGAAATTTCTTCAATTTATTAATTGGTCTCAGTTGAACATAAAAAAATGAAAATTTGAATGAAAATAAGTTTTGAAGAGGAAAAATTAATAAAAATTGGAATGAAAATTTTAATGAAATGACATAATATTGATATTAATCCATATCGGAATCGCAATTTGGGCATATGTAAACGCTATAACATATATCGGCACAATTTTCATCATCAGATACTGTCAAAATATCAGATACTTCGGCTATAAATTTGGCGACATATCGAAGCAAACTAATTCGGCTGATTTTGTATTCAGCTGCAGTGCTTTTCTTCGATCTTTTGTTGATTATGATGTTTTTAATTGCGTTGAGTAAGACATCATATTCGGTAATATCATGTTCAGTTGGTCTCTTTCTGCGACTTGCCATACTAAAAATGTGGAAAAAAATCACAAAAATTTCACTAAAATACAATGAAAATCCTAACTTTGAACTCAATTTGGAAAAAAATCACCGAAAATTTCAATAAAAACACTTTTTATTTCACTTAATAAGAATTCCGAACATCAAAAAATCATAAACAATTACGTCGTATCGTGAAAAATGAAAAAAAAATGGGTGTCCAACTTACAAAGAAAAAAAGTATCCAATCTACAAAATTGTTGATGTTTAGAAGTGCATTGAAAAAAAAAATTCAGTTCATGATTTGTTCGGAATTCTCTTTGCATTATGAAAATACATAAAAAATAGAGCACAGTATATATATTCATCTTAAATTTTCGATGAAAATTATTCAATTTATAACCTTATATACCTTCAATTTATACCTTAGTAAAAAATGGAAATCTTAATTTTCCTTTTTTTTCGATGTTTTTTTCATAATTTGTTTGGCACAGAAATCTATGGCGCGTCTTTTCACTCCAAAATCACATAAAAAGTAAAGTTTAATATTTTAGAGACGATAACAACCGGAGTTTTGGTGTTTCCACTGTAAATATTCGAAATGTCAAGGGGTGTCCAACTTACAAAGAATTGCCCTATATTTAATAAGTGTTCGATAGTTACTCAATAATAGTTTTAATAATAATTCGATAATAATTCGAATTAGGAACGCTTGGCTATTTGTATTATCAGTTGCTAAATTAAAATTATTGCCAAGTATTATCATATTATTAAAAAATCGTAAAAAAACAAATATTTATTTAATAAAATTGTGGACGAAAAAAGAAAAGGAAAGAGATCGCAACGGAAGGAAGAGAGAGCGCAAATAATAAGTATAGGACTGCAATGAGTGGAAGAGGAAGAACTGCATCCTACAATAAATAGAAGAGAGAAAACAATAGTTTATAGAGAGAACGTAACGAGGAAAGAGAGAAGGAACCTCCTTCCTCCTCTAACACCCCGATGACACGCTTCCCTTAAACTCAGCATTTATGATTTCGCCTTTCCCCCCCCCGTTCGACACTAGAGCCATTTGCTGGTTACTGTATCCGTGGATTAGAATCGGTGTATATCTTACTTTCGTATTAAGATCTTTGTCTTAAAATGTTCAAAAGAATTCAGTAATAATAATAGAGGCTCTAAAAGTAAAATGATTTTTTATCTATAAACATAATTTAAAATTATCTTATAATTTAAAAAATTATTATAGCCTCGACATTTTCATATTAGAATTACCTCAAGAATATGTCCTTAAGAAAAAATTCGGTAGTTATAAGATATTTGTATGTCTTAGAGCATTCTTTGTCAAAAAAGCTCCTCCCTGTTTAAAATTCAGAGCCTACAGGATTCGTTTTAGGCTTAAATTGTTGCTTGAGATTTAAAAAAAAAATGTGGCCTTTTCGGACAATCAAAATGATGCATTCAAGATGGCTGCCAGACTGAATAAAGTCGAGCGGAAAAAAATGATGGTAAATTTTCAGAAGAACTACATGACCTGGAAAACTAATGATAGCAAATTTTTCCATATATTTATGGCTGCTGAAAAACAAATCTAATAACAAAATTAGAAACTTGGCTTATTTTGCCGTCATTTTAAAAAAACTGCAAAAAATTAGCTTTTTTGCACATATCTTGGAAAATATTGTTTTTAGAAAAAGAAGTATCTAACAAAAAATAAAGCTCTTGAAATTCTTTATAAAGAAGATCCTATGCATTTTTGTAATTTTAACCGCGTAATATGACTTTGAATTACGAGACCTTTTCTGACTGTTCTAAAGCCGTATATTTTGCCACAACGTCATAAATTGATCTCGGATATCCAAAGAATCGAATTATTTCCATTGCTGAGCGCCCAGCGCGAAGACTTTCAATGATCGCGGCTCTTCGATTACATTCCGTATTTGATTTTAACATCACGACCATTTTGGGAATACAACTGTTTACTAGAAGCATCAGATTTTCTCGGACGTCAACAACAATCTCTGTCGGAGGCACAATATAGCGGAAAATTTAAATTGAAATTTGTCCGGATTTTGGACATATGTATATATATATATATATATATATATATATATATATATATATATTAGGTGTACAAAAATAGTGTA
>Ga0157364_1003738_pt1 | contig 14887 bp, 6 predicted proteins | sample AttsexASBM2_FD_111476 | JGI IMG/M metagenome (GOLD analysis project Ga0157364, IMG submission 111476) | Fungus gardens microbial communities from leaf cutter ant in Ribeirão Preto, State of São Paulo, Brazil - Atta sexdens ASBM2 | ecosystem: Host-associated > Fungi > Mycelium > Unclassified ... | reverse complement strand
GAGCATTGAAAGACAAACGGCCGCAATACAACGAGAGACACGATAAAGTGATTTTGTAGCATGATAATGCTCGACCCCATGTTGCGAAAGTGGTCAAGACATACTTGGAAACGTTGAAATGGGAAGTCCTACCCCATCCGCCGTATTCTCCAGACGTTGCTACCTCTGACTATCACTTGTTTCGATCAATGGCACACGGCCTGGCTGACCAGCACTTCCGGTCTTATGAAGAAATAAAAAATTGGATCGATTCATGGACAGCCTCAAAAGATGATTTTTTCGACGCGGGATTCATACACTATCCGAAAGATGGGAGAAAGTAGTGGCCAGCGATGGACAATACTTTGAATCATAAATGTATAACCAGTTTTTTACAATAAAGCTTCGAATTTCGGAAAAAATGGCGGAAGCAAAGTTGTACACCTAATATAATCAAAAATTAATGGTGAATTCAGTTACTGGCTTTATATTATAGTAGATTAATATACAAAGGTTCCTTTATATAAGTATTTAAATACAATGGCATAATATAATTAACTTTAATAATACAATAGATTCTATTATATATTGTAATGTACATTCTTGTAAATAACATGACAATATCATTATTGGATATTAATCATTCAATTAAAATATTGATATGCTTTTACTTCGCTAATTTTATACGTAGCAGTTTCTAATGTGCATTAATCTAGTGTAATTCAAGTGATCGAATTTCACTTACTCACTCACTTGCAGAAATATTTCCAACAGAGTTTTGATTACGAATAGAAGCGTCTACTAGAGAATCATTTAATAGAGTTGTTCTTTTCGGGTCTGAAATAGTCCTAAACGTGACTTTATCAATGATTTAGAGACTTAGAAGGTAGATTGCATTTAAGAGCGGATGACGAAGCAGAGGATAATGAAGGATATGATATAAATAATATGGAATTTTTCATATTATAATTGGAGACCGTCCTACAATTTTCCAGAATTAATAAGGGAACAGTTGCACAATTAGAAATAATTAAATGAATGAAATTGAATGAAATGAATAAAATGATTAAAAGAATAAAATAAATGTGAAAATCAATGTTACTTTTGTGGAACATATTATATAATGTTGACGACCCATGAAACGATGAATAGCCCTACTTTGTGGGCTAAATAAATTTTCAGAGATTATTTTCTGTTCCTGAACCCAACCGTGTCCTTGTTGTTCCATTAATGTCAATATTTCTCGCGACCATATAAATTTCGCATGTGTCCTATCTGTGCTTAGCCTCTGATCCTATATGAAAATCAATAAAATATTCACAAAATATTATCTTACGTATATTTCCATATACAGAGTATTTACCAGCAAGGGCACAGTGTAATATAATAAATAGAAGAAGGTCATAAAGAATTGCCACTTACCATTTATCGAATTTGTTTTAGAGTTTTGCCAATAAAAACCCATACTATGTCTTTTTCATGTATGTTCTTATAACCCGTTTTTCCTGTAACATAAAATCTAGGACAAAAATTGCCCGACAATCAGAATCAAATCATTTTGAATTTTGTCATCAATACTATAAATTTCTTCCAGTTATAAATTTGTCAGAAGAATTGTCCTCAATTGTCTCTCCTTCATTTTCCACGTCCAAATCTTTTTGATATACCATTCATTTTTAAAACAATCGTAAACTCTTTTGCTATGCTTCTGTAGCTTCTTGACTTCTGCTATTCTCAATTTTTCAAAATAACACATTGGAAATATTGGCATCTAGCCAAACTGCTGTCGTTTGTATACATCATAGACAAAGTATATACTAGTCTATGGTATACACAACATACGATAAAAGAATTGTATATTGAGCATAGAAACTCCTCTTCTGATTGGCAGCGACAGTCATGACCGCAGTCGCTGGAATAGAAATTGGCTCAATTCGAGCAACTCCAGATAGACTGTTTCTATGACCGGAAACGAAGTATGTTACGATTACTGTTGTGATTCTAAGATCAGTTTACGACCGCATTGTAGACCGCATAAGAATAGGATGATCTAAGTGTAAGGTGGCGCTGTTACCGGACAGCAGCTTACAATGTTTCAAGTGCTTTGAAATCAGACATGTCAGGCAACAGTGCAAGAGCTAGGTGGACCAATCAAATTGCTGCTACAAGTGCGGTGAGATTAGTCATCTGGCCAAGAGCTGCGAAAAAGACATCCATTGTCCGGCGTGCGAGGCCCTAATAAAAAGGTGTGCGAAGCCCAGATAAAGAGATCACATTGATAGCAACTATCCCGGTATCCGGGTCGCGCAAGAGTAAAACGAGAAGAGCGGTACCTAGTAGCTCTCCGATAGTGAAACAATCAGCGAGTGAAAGCGGCTCTGGGGCTAGCGCAGGAAGTCAAGAGGATGGACCTGGAAGAGTCTGACTCACGGCCATCAACTAATGGCAAGTCTCTTGCAGGCCAACAGTTATCATGCGAGAGGTTGGTCTACTGTCTCGCAAAATGTAGTGGAGGCCTCGCCATTGTGATCGATACTTATATTTAATTCCAGAGAACAATCCAAACTGAGTCAGAGATTCTCTGGGATGGGTGACATAGCAGGATACCCGAGACTGTTCCTTCATGTCGCTGGTTCGAAAGATCGAAAAGACCGTGATGGTCGAGTGGCGATGTCCATCGACATCGTGAGATGTTATCTCCCTCCTCATCTTGTCCGGCGAAAATACGAGAAGAAACTGGACGAAATAGGAAAAATGATACCACAGCATGCCCCTCGACCGATCATAGTGGGGAAGGGACTTCAATGTTCATGCGACTGAATGGGGTTCCCCCTTCACGGATCATAGAGGGAACTACGCATTTTTTTTGGGCGGCGGGCCTTAGTCTCATTTTATTGAATAGGGGCCGAATAAGCACGTTTGTGGAGTCCTGGGAGAATTTATAATGGATTTTACGTGGGACCGCCACGAGAGTAAGGAATTGGTGAAGGGAGGTCACACTCGGCGAGCAATCCGATCACTAATTATATCGGACGGATGTGGTCTCCGCCCGACAAGAAGTGCCATCAGCAAGAACAGGAAGAATGTAGATGGATCTTTAAAAAACTGAATTCCGAGGCCTTTGAAACTAACCTCTATGTCGCCATCTGGTCGGCGCCAGAACGGCTGGAGGAGAAAGTAGGCTGTGGGAAACGATGGCACGGGCGTGTGATCTCGATGCCCCACTCGTCGCCCCATGTATCACCGAGGGGTTACGTATCAGGTACGTAAATATGAAATCGGAATTTACCAATAGATGGCCATAGCTGTCAACGTAGTTGCCGTCAGACGGCGCCATTGACGTCATTTCCTTGTTCTGACATCTGACAAAGATTTTCAATTCACAACAATACAAGTTTCATACAACAGTATAGTTTGTAATAGCGTTGAACATGTCGAATTTTGTGCCTGGAAACTACGATTTGCGGACAGTATTGATTTTCTGTTATCATTTGAAGAAAACTGCTGCAGAATCGCATTGAATGCTTGTCGAAGCTTACAGTGAGCATGCTTGGTAAATCACAGTGCTTTGAGTGGTTTAAAAAATTCAAAAGTGGCGATTTTGACGTGAGAAACGAAGAACATGGAAAACCACCGAAAAAGTTTGAAGACAGCGAATTGCAAGCATTGTTGCTGATGAGGATGACGCTCAAACTCAACAACAACTCGCGGATCAATTGAATGTGACTCGAGAAGCCGTCTCCATACGTTTGAAATCCATGGGAAAGATCCAGAAGATGAGTTCCACATGAACTAAAAGACAGCAGGAAAACCGAAAAACCACTTGCGAAATGCTGTTCGCCAGATTCAAAAGAAAGTCATTTCTCCATCGAATTGTGACTGGCGATGAAAAGTGAATATATTTTGAGAATCCTAAGCGTAAAAGATCATGAGTAACTCCAGGCGAACCATCGACATCGACTGTAAGGCCAAATCGCTGGACGGAAGACAAGACTCTGTGTTTGGTGGGATCAGAAAGATGTGATCTATTATGAGCTGCTAAAACCTGGCGAAATCGTTAATACTGAACGCTATCGACAACAAATGATCAATTTGAATCAAGCTTTATGTGAAAAACGACTAGAATATCAAAAAAGGCAACACAAAGTGATTTTGCTTCATGATAATGCATCATCACACACAGCAAAATTGGTCAAGGAAACGATTGAGGCATTTGGTTGGGAAATACTTTCGCATGCGGCTTACTCACTAGATTTGGCTCCGTCCGATTACCACTTATTTGCATCGATGGGACACACTTGCTCAGCAGCGCTTCACTTCTTACGAAGATGTACGAAAATGACTAAATGACTAGGTTTGGCTCAAAAGAGCAACAATCTTTTTGGCGTGGCATCCACAAATTGTCAAACAGGTGGAAAAAATGTATAGCTACCAATGGGCAATAGTTCGAATAAAATATTTTTTATCATTTTCATGCAATAAACGTGTATTTTCTATTAAAAAATTCCGGTTTCATATTTACATACCTGGTACTGATGGTTCGAGCCGAATTAAAGCACTTTTGTGACAGGCGCCGGGCCTGCATATATTAGGTATGGGAAAAAGTTCGTGCCGTTTTTTTAATGCCACCTAACGGAAAAAACGCCACGAACTTTTTCCCAAATCTAATATATGCAGGCCCGGCGGCGCAAGAGCTGAAAACACGGCGCTGCACAAAGCACACAAAGTCCTCAAAATAGACATTAAGCGGACAAAGGCTAAAGGGAGACCTGGGAGGACTTGAGAGCTCTTACAGAATCATGATTAATACTACAGCCTCAAATCACCGAAGTCCTTGATTCCGGGCTCCTGGACATAGTGATAAACACCCTTTTCCTAGTCAATGAGGTGGAAATCTTGCCTTACGGAGATCTCCCGAGTGATCAGAGAAGCTGGGATCACGAAGGAGGAGATGATGATAGTCTACGCCTGCCTACGAGGGCGGCCTAGGGCCTCCGGCCCGGATAGAGTCCCGAGTGTAGCGTCTAATCACTTCGGAAATTAGCGACTGTCTGAGGCACTTCTTTACCAGTTGTCTCAGAGAAGATAGATTTTTCCAGGAATGGAAAAGGGCCAGGCTCTTCCTCCTAAGAAAGGAGGACAGTCCTTCCGCATATAAACCTATTTGCTTACTAGACGATGCAGGGAAGATATTGGAACAAGTGAGCGCTGCCCGCATCATTCGGCATTTATCCCGAACCGGCCCCAATCTGTCCGAGGGATAGTTCGGGTTCCGAAAAGACATCGACGATTGACGCAATCCGTCAGATTCTGGTGCCTCTCGAAGCACATTGGAAAGAAATGTGGCATTGGCGGTGTCACTCGATATCTTCAATACCAGCCCCTGAAGTCAAATGGAGGCATTGAGAAAGTACTACCTCTTGCCTCCCTATCTATCTAAGTAGTCTCCATAGGAGGATTACTTTCTGGATAGATGCCTGGAGTTCCAGGACAAGTCCAGACTCTTGCACGGGAAGGATACGTCATGCAACGTTCTGCAGGATCAATATTGGGCTCCTTGCTGTGGAACGTCGCGTATGACATTGTTCTGCGATGGTCCTTTCCCCTAACTGCCACATTGTCTGCTATACGGATGACACGCTGATGGTCGAGATGTCTTCCTGGGGAAGGGCGGTCGCCAATGGCAGCATAGTTACATAGTAGTTGCCTGCGTCGACGGTAATTGAGGATCAGAGTCTTAGGGTGATCTCCGTGAAAACAGAAGCGTTATTCTTCCATGACGGAATTTACGGGGCGTCGCCCGCGATCCGGATCAGAGAAGACATTTACGTAAGGCTCAAGATTAAAAATCTGTTCTTTCATCTGAATGATCGCTGGCGCTTCGTCAACTTCTCGATTCAGCAGTTGGGCAGAAAGACCGACGCGGTCTAATGCCCAACCTCCGCGGTCTAGGCCCTGGTGTGAGAAGAGTGACAGGACCGCGCCCCTTATATGAGCACGATCCTGTCCTATCAGCCATATATTATGGAGCCTCCGTATAGTGCGGCGAGGCGCGGGCCAGATTCGAAGCAAGATTCGAATCATACTTCGGGGCAAAGGAGGTTAGTTCTGCGCCTCATTAGGGACTACAGGACCGTGTCCTAATCCCAAGTCCTAATCCTCCCTCCGATGTCCCTCCAACGGAACTAACGGCCGACGCTTTGGCAGAATCATACACCGAGGTAAAGGTCATTCAGCTGGAGGGCGGACATGTTACGGGGATCAGGGATAGTATCTGGCGGAGAGTTCACCAGCGGATGTTCGAGGAGACAATGTCTCGGACAGCAGCCGCCGATTGTCGGAGCGCGAATCGTAGAGGCCACCTTTGGGAGGTCCTCCCCTGTTGTGTGGATTGGACGGACAGAAGATGGAGTAGGGTTCCATCTGACACAGTTTACCGGACACAGCTGCATCAGTAAATACCTGTGTCGAATTGGAAGAGAGCCAACAACGCGATGTTATCACTACTCGGACCTGGATTACGCGCAGCATATGCTGGAAGACTGTTCGGCGGGGCGGAGAGCGTGAAGTTTTAATCCAAGAGGTTGGTCCGAACTTGTCGCTCCGATCCTTGTTAGGGCGATAAAAAGCAAACGGGCCTAGATCGCCGTCTTCCTTCTACCACGTGGAAAAAGAGAGGGAGAGAGTCCTGGCAAGAGGATCCTTCTCTTCCCTCGCAAGATAGGCGCGACAGAGGAGATGGTAGAGACGATTTCGGGAATCCCTATGAGAGCCGTTATACATCTGATATACTCGCGCCCCTCGCCTTAGCGCCGTCGTCGCTATCATGATGGATAACAGATTCTTCCCCTCAGAAGGAGAGCAGAACGAAGGACAAGAAAAGCAGAGGAATCCAAGAGGGAGGGGAATGATCCCTTGGATGGTTCAGTTCACCAGACGAGAGGAAAGAGGAGGCAGATCGAACTCTCTTCGGAAGGCTACTCAATACTTGCTTTAAAGAGCATCGGCATCAGAGGAAGGCCCAGAATACTCCCTCGGGGGCTGCAGCGGACCTTCCTCCGTTCAGAAATCGCTGAACCAATATCGCCGTCGCTATGTGTGGTCGGTAAGGCTGACTAGAGAGGGGGGGGAGCATGTGTTCTTCCTCCTCCCACAGTCCCGGAGGGGAGAACGGGTCGCGAGACTGAACAGGGGAATACTAGTTTCCTCCCTATCTAGTTCGCCCCAGAGGACAGGATAGGCTGTCGGGGCTAAAGAAAATATTCTTCGCTGGCCCCGGTAGAGAAGAGGCTGGAGCAGCCGGCGGGGATTCCAACTCCGTCCCCTCACCATTATACGGGAGTTCCGAAAGCACGCGTTCCCGGAAGTGCCCCAATTAGATCAGAGTAGGACACCCGGTAGGGAGTTTTAACGGATACGAGTCTCACATACCCTCAGCTCTCCCTCGAGATGGGCGGGATGCATAAAGCATTTCCTTACTTATAAAAAAAGGTTACAGTATTATACCCATTTGCATCACATGATCAATCGCAACGTGGTCATTTGCATCGCGTGATCAAATGCAACATAATCATTTGCAATACGTGCTCATTTGCAACATGACCAATTACAACGTGATCAATCGCAACATGATCAAATGGGTGCCACTCTTGTATCATATATCAATTACAGGAGCAATGAGAGAGAGAGAGAGAGAGAGAGAACTCCTAGTACACCAAATAGCCGAGGACGCTGTTCATCGGAAGGCATACTTACATGGAATCGATGGCGGAGTTGGCCTAGATTTCCTGAATCGGTCCAAATAACCAGGAGACTGCTGAGAGAGTTTATCTTACAATCATATTATGCGCCCTGAGGCGCAAGGATCCGCGGCCCGCGAGACCTGTGTGATTCTCGGCGCCACGTAATTGATAAGAGCCAATCGACGTTTGACAAGACTCTGATTAAAGGAGGGACGGAGCGAAATAGCCTTCATAAATCCGCAAAAAAATCCCGGCTGACACTTATACTATGGCCGAATCAGAGATTGTAAGAGGATATATGGTCTTCAGTATTTTGAGGCGAGAGAAGGAGGATGTAGCTTTTGAGAAAGCGAGCGGAAGGAGCGGATATTAATGGGTTCGAGGAGGAGAATAATCGATAAAACGAACGTTATCCTAATTGTAAAACCGCCAATCGCGATTCCTGGTGCCAGGTGGGTCGAGCGTTAAAACTCGCAATATTTCTGGAAACTGATATTATGGCGCATGAACTTAGCATTTACGAGCCACATGTCATATGCCCTTTATATAGTATAGAGAATTATAGGTATAGAGAAAACGATTGCCGAGCGGCGTTTGCCTTTGCTACAGCCGAGTCAATTTTGTTGTGTATTTTTGAGTCAAAATATTCGCCGAACGCGACACAGAATAACGATAAAGGCAGTGCTTAAAGAGCTATTACATGCAGAGCTGATGTGATCTATTTCGCTAAATTAAATTTTGTCAAGGCATGAGCTCGAAGTATCCCGGAAGGCTTTAATTGTCGAGTATTGCGTGATTATTCTAAAGTGTCGTCTTCTTGCGATCTTCTTTCTTTGTAAGCTCAGACCTTGTCTTTATCCGATATGGCTACCGGATCAAGATAAATTAGATTCTAATTCTAGTCGTCGCGGAGTCTGATCATTCATGAGTGATTATAAGTACCTGTACGAATGTCTCGAAACACCTGTTATTCATTTTCTTGTTAAATCTTGTTATTGTAGCCCATCTCTTTCGTCTTCCGATATATTCCCCACCGATGGCGAACTATCCTTGTTACTTCGCGAATTACAATTGCAGTCTGATAAAATTGAGTCTGATAAAAAAAGCGACATTTAACGAAAGAGGCACGTACTTTTGTGCCTGGCGCCTAACTTAAATTTGTGAAAAGTACAAATATTTAGCGACTAATCTGCTTGATTATCGAGCCATTCCATAAGGAAAATCGCTTACGGGAGAAGAGTAATACAGAACGCGACAAAGTTGTGCCGTCGCGACTACGGGCACAATATATACAGGGTGATTCTAAACAATCTAGGTGTCCCTGAAGAGGTATTCTTGACCGAATTCTAAGACGATTTTTTCTTTATGAAAATTTTGTCCGAATTAATTTTCAAGTTACAAGAAGAAATAGAAATTAGTGTATCACGAGTAGCGTATAGAACACGGGCAGCAGCAGCGCTTCGCACGGTTCGATGCGGGCACTTTATGTATGAGCTATACACTGACTGAACACATTCATACGTTTATAAAAACATGTTCCTTCTTTCCTTTCCCCTCTACCACTATCTCTTTGTCTTTCACATATTTTAAATATGCTAATTCCATTAAATTATAAATTAGAATGATGAAATTAAAATGGATATTAATGTTTTGAGTATTGGATTGCATATTAATTACATTGATAAAAATTGTTAGAGAAATATCATAAACGAATTTAGACAAATAATTATTGTACGATAAATATTATAAAACTATTGACATACAAATCATACAATTATTTCAATACGTCGAATTCTAAGAGCATTTCATACAATTCGACGTACTGAAATATTTATTGTAACAATTTTATTTGCGATATCGCGCTCGTAGTATTTATTACATACTTATAAGAAATTTTATAAGAAACACAATTGTGCTTTTTAACATTCAAAGAATTATGAATATTCAAAACAGAAATGCAAGTCAAATACACTTTAAAAGCTTATTATTATCTTAGTTATGAAATTGTTATTAGATGTTCAATGATTTCATTTTGCTCTAGTTCCTTGAAACAGTTGGAGGAATAAATTTGGATGCGTCGTAATAATGCTCGACACAATTGTTTACTGTAATTCACTTCCATCACTCAAATATTAAATATCTTTTAAATACGTAGATATCTAGTCACATGTTTTTATGATGAGATTCTTCTTTTATAAATTGTCACGTTTCAACATATTGACATGAATCTGTTGCAAACTCTGGCGCTGAGGCGCTGTGAACTGCACTTATTGCACCTATAACCAAGAAAGTCAATCAGCTGCTTGCTGCACGTAACATATGTTGTATACGGACTTACACACGTGTTTAAAGCTTCGCGTGATTTTCAATTGAATAATCAATCATTTATGATTATTTGTGATTAATTGATAAATCGGTTAATAAATTCCTCGTATTATTAAGTATAATCTAATTATGTTAATATATTGAACCATGATATAATTTATAAAAGAAGACTCTCATCGTGAAAACTTGTGTAACTTGATATCTACGTACTTAAATTTGAGTGATGGAATTAGGGTAAACAGTTGTGTCGAGCACTATTATGGTGCATCCAAACTTATTCCTACTGTTTCAAGAAGCTAGAGCAAAATGAAATTATTAATTTGAACATCTATAAGGTAATGACAATTTTATAATTAACCCTCAATATTCATTTCTAACAGTCCTTATCTATTCACATAAAAAAAAGAATTTTTGAGTTAGAAAGTCGTAGCACAAAAGATATTTTGTAATCAGTGAAAAGGGATCGAAAAAAATGTGAAAAAAACGATTTTTTTTTAAATCTCATCTTTTTGTCAAAAATAAATGAAAAAAGATTTTATTAGTGATTTAACAACTAATAAAAGTTGAACTTTAAGAAACTATAAGCGTTTTTGCGATTTGTTCTAAAAACGATATTTTTTTTTGCAAAGAAAATGAATGATTTTTCAATTTTATGGAAACTACTCATAAACTTTGAATTTTGATAGAAATAAATGAAAAAAAAAAGATTCTATCGTTCTTCTATAGTAAATATTAACAATTACTATTTAATATTAATAATTACGATAATTATTAAAAATAGCTTATTAAAAAATGACGACTTTAAAGGAAAAGGTATTATATTAAAAAAAAAGAAGCCTGTAGAGAAAATGATAACAATTTTGCAATGTATAAAATATGAGGATAAATCAATAAGTTTCTAGAAAAACATAGTAAAACACATTTTTTTGATTGATTCATTTTTATTTTCTCAATATAGTCTCTTTTTAGTTCGATATACTTGATTCTCTAACTTTTTCAAGCCTTCCGAATAATGATTTGTACACATACAATCCTTCAAAATAAGCTTCTGTTTCGGCGATGAGCTGCTTTCTGGTGGTGAATCTCCGAACCATTTCTTCAAGTTTAAAAACTGGAAACAGGAGTCGTAGGGGATTAAATCTATTATTTTTCTTCCACAGCTTCGGTTATTGACTTGATTTTGGCGTCTCCGCAGTTAAGCACCGCTCTGCAATGCTTCCGTAGAGTCCAATACATTCGGGAGTGACCATTTCCTTGTAGTTACTACTAAAGGCATACAGGTTACCTTAAGATCCAAATTTTCCTATAAATTGCCTCTCTCTAAGGAAGAGTAAATCCTATTTCATAAATTGCTTTCTTCTGCTAAGAATTTACCGCCGTTAGATAGGAAAGATGTACTAGATTGCTATGATGCATTCACGCAAGCTATTATTGAGTCTGCCAAAAGTTTTCTTCCGGAAAGTAAGTGCTTTCCACGTACTTCTGCACACTACCAAAAGCTTGAATCTCCCCCCTGGTGGAATCCCTTTTAGATGCTGTGCAGAACAGAAAAAAGGCTATTAAAAACTTCCAATCCAATCCTACCAATGAGAAACATATCGAATTTTAAAAGGCCCAGGCCAAGGTTGCTTGTTTTAAAAAACTTTCCGAACAAAAACATGAAAGATGGCACAAATTAGTGAACAGTTTTAATGATAAGACTCCCACTAAACAAATTTGGTCACTAATTAAAAGCTTTAAAAGAAATATAACTAGTAACAATGGAACAACGCAATCCTTCCGGGATGCTTCATTGGAGATTATTTCTAAAATATGCCCTCCATTTTCTTATTATGATCGCTCTAAAACGCATGAAGCAATGAAATCTGAAGACAGTCAGAGTTCTGCACCTTGATGATCCTCTTAGTTCCGAAGAACTTAAATACGCGCTCAACTCAATTCGTAAGAATTCTCCTGGCTTGAATCAAATTAGTTACAAAATGTTAGAACAAATCCCTATCGAATTTGAGACTTATCTCTTATCCATATTCAATGAAATTTTCTCTAAGGGTGTCTTTCCACATTCCTGGAAAAGCTCTCTGATGGTGTTTATTCCCAAGCCGGGTTCTAAAGCGATTAGATTCATTTCGCTTATGTCATGCGTATGCAAACTCATGGAGCGTATCCTATACCAAAGACTGAGGTAGTATGGATTGAATCTAGGCCATTTTGCCACAATCACAATCGGGCTTCAGATTTTTTAGACCTTGTGACGACAATTTGGTCACTAATCACTTCGGTGAGAATTGGCTTTCTGAATCAATCTCCTATGGCCGCCGTTTTTTTGAATATAGTAGGCCCATTCGACAATGTGGACATTTTATTGAAGGACTTAAGAGAGATTGGCATTCTCGCTCTTTCTAGAAAATTCGTTGAAAATCTTATCAGACATCTTAATTTTGTCATTGACGCGTGCATAGACGTGAGTTGCACGGACCATGCCTATAAGGGCACACCCCAAAAGTCTATTAAGTCTACTTTTATTTGACATTTATCTCAGGGACTTTGAACAGCATTTATATCAAGACATCCGATTCCTTCAATACGCAAACGATGTAATTCTGTTCTTCACACATCGGGACATAAATAGCCATCAGATCCATTCAGCACTCTTTAGATCAAATATATGGTTATCTAAAATTCAGAAATATGGAAGTGTCGTCTCAAAAATCTAACTGGATTATCTTCGCGCAAGGTAACACAATAAAGATTCCAAAGAGCCTCAGTATTAATGGGAGCATAATTCTTAGAGTACATTCGCATCGTTTTTTAGGCGTTATTTTAGATCATAAGCTTGACGGTAAGCTATATTTGAGATATCTTATTGACAAAGGAAAAAAATATATCTGCCATTACTTCAACTCTATCAAGTGTCACATGGGATTCACATCCTGAGCTTCTTCTTACCGTCTACAGAGCCACGTTTCATAGTGCAATGGAATATAGATGCCAATTCTTTACCTGGAAACTTGCTGTTCCCTGCTGATTTCATCAAGTTTCAACAGTGATTACAATACAAGGTAATTAGGAAGGCAATGGGATACCGCATTTCAATCCCAATAAATATCATGCTCGTTGAAGTCAAAAAATTTAAACATCAGATTCACAATCTCATTGTCTCCAAGTTTATATATAAAGCTATGGCAAGTTCAGTATCGCTTATATATTGTATATAGTTCTTTAGAAGAAATGGAAATTACTGCCATTAGAAAAAATCGTTAAATTGAAGTTATAAAGGATTCTAGACTTTTCAAATATTATGTTACTAGTCAATATGAAAAGTACACCCTCCACAGATCCAGTATCTACCAGTATACTGGCACTCGTACGAGGTATTTTCTTTAAAGAATATATCAAGGTCATGCATGATTGCGACAAAAATAACCCTAGTGTGATACTGGCGAATTTCTATCACAAATCTTTCACGTTCAGAAAAAACGCAGCTTTCTATGGATCAAAGGATTTGGAGGGTGCCGTCAGAGCTACAGTCTTTTCACCTGAAATGGAGAATAACATTAGACACAGACTTCCTTCTGAAACTTTCATCTTCATCGTCTGAGTTGTGGGCTATCTACCAAACTATACAGGTTATCAACGATCTTGACCTTCCCAGAAGCATTTCTCTGATTCAATGCGCTTGAAGCACTTCAAAATTCTTCAAAAGTAAAGCGTAACTATTGGTTCGTTTAATACAATATACTGTATAGTTACGCTGTACTTTTTATTACTATAAGTGTATAAACTTAAATCCGCTGTTTTTTAGTCAGAAAAACACTTCTTTTTTTTCCTAGGAAGCAAAAACAAATTTATTCAAAGTACTTACCCTCGCTAACTATACATTTTTCCTATCTTCCGAGCAATTTGTGTATACCACGCCAAAAAAATTTCTCATCTTTCGAGGCAAACCACTCATCAAGCCATTTTCGGACGTCTTCGTAAAAATCGAAGTGCCGCTCAGCGACCGCATCGACGAAAACAGGTGATAGTCAGAAGGTGCCAGGTCTGGTGAGTAAGCGGGATGGGGTAACACTTCCCAATTGAGTGTCTCCAAGTTAGTTTTGGACCATTGTTGATGTGCGATGCTGTGTTGTCGTTGAGGAAAATCAGTTTGTCATGTCTTTTTCGATAATGCCTTTTTTTACGCAGAGCACGGTGCAATCTGATCAGTTGTTGGTGATAGCGGTGAGCATTAACAATTTCATCAGGTTTTAAGCTCGTAGTAAATGACACCTTCCTGATCCCACCAAACGCACAGCATCGTCTTCCGTCCGAAGCGATTTGGTCTTGAGGAAGATGTTGATGGTTGAGCAGGATCAACCAAGATTTCTTGCGTTTAGGATTCTGAAAATAGATCTACTTTTCATCGCCTGTCACAATCCGATGCAGGAACGACTTTCTTTTTTGTCTAGCAAGCAAAATTTGGCATGTGTTTTGGCATCGCTCCATCTGCCTATCGTTCAGTTCATGCGGCACCCATTTTCCGATCTTTTGAACCTTTCCCATGACATGTAGCCGCATGGAAATAGCTGCTTGAGAAACACCCAATTGCTCGGCAAGCATTTTTTGCGATTGGGTATCGTCCTCGTCCAAAAGAGCCTACAATTGACAGTCCTCAACCTTCCTGGGCCGATTTTCATGCTTCTTGTCACTCAGGTCAAAATTGTCGTCATTGAACCGTCGAAACCAATCTCTGCACGTTGTTTCCGATAAAGCATTGTCGCCATAGGCCTCCACAAGCATTCGATGCGATTCGGCAGCCGATTTCTTCAAATTGAAATAGAAAAGCAAAGCTTCCCGCATAT
>Ga0157364_1003737_pt1 | contig 14888 bp, 6 predicted proteins | sample AttsexASBM2_FD_111476 | JGI IMG/M metagenome (GOLD analysis project Ga0157364, IMG submission 111476) | Fungus gardens microbial communities from leaf cutter ant in Ribeirão Preto, State of São Paulo, Brazil - Atta sexdens ASBM2 | ecosystem: Host-associated > Fungi > Mycelium > Unclassified ... | reverse complement strand
ATATATATATATTTTTTTTTATATATATATATATATATATATATATATATATATATATATATATATATATATTATTTATATCCATATTATTTTTTTTATTACAAATTTGTTAATTATCGAATATCATGCATTGAGAAAACTTGAACTATCCTAGGAATAAAAACTGTTTTATCATATCATTTCCATTATAATTTTCAAATATAAAATTTATATTATACATTTTCGATAATTGCGATTCAGGACAATTCGAAAATAATTATTATTAACTTATCTGATAATCTTTATTGAACATTCATTGCATTCTATTCCAATTGTTTATTAACTTTACGAGATAAGCAAACTCTGCCTGGACTGCCTCTGAAATCTAATTAAAATATCACATTACATTTCATTAAAAATACATTCAAAATTCGCAAATTTTGTTTTACAAACAAAATCATAAGAAATAAATGTACTCTTAGTTGTTTATTTAACACGCAGTAATCATTCATATGTCCGATATTCAATCGCACTCACTATATAATGGCCGACGTTATCAAAATTATTTAAGAAATAAGTGCTATCTAATAAAATTTTAAAAGACACAAATAGCTAGGTAATGAAACATAAAGTAGGACGTTTTATCTCTATTCAACAATTAATAATTTTTAATTTTTAATTATATTATGTCATCATATTATACGCTTATGATAATGGCGTACATGGTAAGACACAGATTAATAGAAAATCGCTGGGCAAATACCGTATTAATGATTCGACGCGAATACGTAGTTTTATTTATATACAATCGGTCTCACGCTATAAACGTGAATTCTCGCTGCAGCGAGCACGACTATGAACCGATCGCGCCGCCGCCGCCGCCGTTGCCGCATCCAGCGATGGCACCGGTCGTGCGAATCACCGACACGGACGTGATGCCCGTCGCCGATAGCGACGACAGCATCGACGACCGGGGCCGGCTGCCATCGGAATTGATTCTGGATGGCGACGTGATTCTCCCCTTGGATGGCAAAATCGAGGACAGCGCGATGGAAGGCCGCGAACTCGGTGAAACCGGTGGTGACACCTCCGAAGAATTGGAACCCACGGCACAACAGTTTCAGGATAGGCTTGAGGAACAATTTCTCGCATCCACTCTCTACACAGAATCCAGAACCGATGGCGAAGTCAACACTACTCAGGTAGAATTCACAGTTTAAGTTCATACATGTTTACGAAAAAAAAGAATTTACAAGGAAACTCATGGAAGAGTTCTTCGATTTTAATGAACTTTGAATGTATTGTTTTCTAGATAAAAATAAGGAACACGTATTTTTTAATAAAAGCCCAATCACAATTTTAGATGGTGCAACATCCTTTTAAAATAAGTCGCTTTCTTTAAATATATATAATATTTATTACAATTTATATTATCGAAAAAATTTTCTCTGTAAGAGAAAAAAAAATATCCTGAATAAAAGTTGTATGGTTTAAAAAGTATTTTATAATAACTTAAAAAAAATTTGTTTAAATAAAAAATTAAATTTAAAAATGTTTTTCTAAATCATAATTATTAAGTATTCTTAAAATCGTTCAACTTCTATTTCAGATTTTTTTTCTATTTTCTCTTAGTTTCGATGATATTTCGAAAAACAAAAACCAATTTTCTTCAGAGAAATGTTGCACCTCCTAAAAATGCGATTGGAACCTTATAAAAAAATACGTGTTCTATTATTTTTGTCCAGAAAATAACATATTCAAAGTTCATCAAAATCGCTTCTATGGATTTCCTTATTAGTTAATTACAGAAAAATTTATCTAATCTATAATTAGTAACTAACAATACTTATAATATGATATCTAATGTGAGATATTTTTATAGAATATGTAGATACATTTAATTAATGATACAATAATAATCTTAGTTTTCCTTTTTATAAAATTTATTTTTTTATTTTATTTATGGAAATTTACGGTTTAATTTCTTTATTTGACTTATGTGTATACTTGAGTTTTAACTTATATATGCTGAAGTAATAACACAAATCAATATTTATTGGCCGAGAATTGTGGCTGCTGCAAAGGCACCTTGTTCGCGAATTGAACAAAAGGGAATAAAATAAAAAACGGTTAAATATAGCCACACGAATCGATAGAGACCCCCGGAATTTAAAAGCTACGAAGCTCGCAGGGCTCGTCTTGTTGTCTTTGGTTTGTTTTACTCGCGTCGCCTATATTTAGCGAAACTCACGTGTAAAAAGGAGGCTCAAACGCAAGAGTGTCACTGTCCGATTGTGCAATATCGCTGGTTGCAATACTCTCCAGAAAACTCGAGCTTCTCCATCGGTGGCGCAATCGGATCCAAGAATATATGGCGCCGCCGGAATATCAATCATCCCTCGACCTTGCAGATATTTTTCAATGAGGACGAAGTCGTTCGCGCGCGCTCCGCGACAGCTCACGAAAGTTTTCGCGATTTATTTCGGTGAATCCGACAATTCGAAATGGATTCCGAATCTCACGATGCTTACTTAACGATTAGCTAACTTTTTCACAGTTAGCCACACAGTTTAAAATATTCACTTTTAATATACTTTGCGTGTTCTAAACGATATTGCATGTCGAATGTTTCGCACGACACTAATCCATTTTCATTGTGACTTTAAAATGAGGTATTTATAATATTTTAATTCTAATAGTTTTTTTATAAAATAAAAGTTTTTGATGACAATATTAAATAATGCAAATGTCTTACGTCTTTTAATATATTATACGTTATATATATTAAATAGCATCAATTTTTTTTAAGAGTATCTTATATAGAGGGATACTTACTTGAAGGAATATTAAATAAATATCTAGCATTCAGATGAATTATAAAATTAATGTGGCTCATTGAAATGGAAAACATATGAGCACATAGCATTAATAAAAACAAATATATATTTATAATTAATTTGTCTTAATTTAATTATCTTTACTAAATTTAAAGTAAAAATAAAAAAAATGTTGACTATATTTTTAATATTGTAGTATTGCCGGAAGTTTCGATTCTTTTAGATTTTTTAGATTCTTTTAGAAGGTTCGCATTCCCACATTATTTTTCAGAGAAGCATTTATTATTTTAGGTAGACTCATCGGCGGTGGAAGAGTTGCCGCTTCGACGCGACGCTCGTGGCCTACCTCAACGCCTGAAGACGCAGGCTAGTAAGTTACGCTCTCGGCTCCGTGGTTTCCAACGGCCCACGTTCTCGTTCCCGCAAAAACGGCAGAAATCCGAAAAAGCAACGGCAACGACGACGACGACGACAACGACGACGACGAAATCAGCGGTGGCTAGCAGCGGCAAGTCGGACAAGTCCCGTAAGTCTGTAGAGAAGCGGCCCAGCAGAATCGATCGGATAAGAACGTCCATTTCCGAGAAGACAGAGAAATTCAATCTCGAACGGCCGAGGTTCAGTCTGCCAGATAGATCCAAATTTCACCTGCCGGAGAGACCGAAGTTCAGTTTACCGGACAAGTCGCGTTTCCACTTGCCAGATAAGTCGAAGTTCAATATCAAGAAGCCCAACATCCGTCTGCCTAGCGCGCTCACTCGCGTTAAACGGCCGCCTCCCTTACGCGAGCAACAACAGCAGTATTCGACAGAATCTACTGCTAGCTCCAAGCGTAATATTTTTGATTTTGCTACGTATCCGCGCATCTTTGATAAAAAGTCCAAGAAGCGCGGCGAGTATGCGACGTCCTCACCTAAAGACTTCAGGACTCGATCAACAGAGAGCGCGACCTTTCCTCGTACTCGGAAGACAAAATTTTTTGGCACCAAGTGGGCGCAACGTTTTGGAGATTCGGCTTACGTTCAGGATCAAGATCGTCCAGAGGAAGCGGCAGGAAGCGAGGGGTCTCCTCCGTGGCATCAAAGTTCAATAGAAGAACCGCCGAGATTGTCCGCTGGAACGGAGGAGGAGATAATGGCGGCGGCTCATGCCATTCCATGGGAAGATACAAAAAAACGAGAACAGTACGAAGAAGAGGAGATACAGTATATGGACTACGAACAGGAATCATCAGAGATGTCGGATCGGCATCCCGCTCCTCCGAAAAGATCCTACAAGTCACGAAGGCGAGATGAGTCATACGAACACGAGGAAGTAATGGAGATGGATCCGAAATTATACGATCAAGAGATGAAACACGTTCATCGAGATGACAGCGAAGAGAACGAAGATGCGGCAGTACAGGATGATTGGCATGCAGAACAGCAAATGATGCACAAGGAGAAATTCAGATCGATTCTGAGATCGCGATCGTTAGACGAAGACATGCCACGAGTTCTGAAGCAAGAAAGGTATGAAGGAGCGTTTATGGCGGTGGATCCGAGGCGATTTGGACTACATAAGATGGCATCCGAAGAGGAAGAAGGCGAAGAAGAACGCGAGCCTTCCTCGATACAGTCTGATCGAGAGCAGCAAGCATCGAGCGGCAGTTCCTGTGATCGAAGACGTCGCGGTGTGATAGAGGAGATCGACTCGGACGAGTTCTTTTTACGACAGAGCGGTATCAGTCAGGATGACATGAATCTGGGCAATTACTTAACCGATGAAATCCGAGATGCTCTCAGAGCAGAAGTCATCAATGTGTTGCAAGACGACGAGCTTCCATCTACTCCGCCTCAACGTCCTGTGAGAATGCGGACTTTGAAAAAGCACAAAGAAGATTTAGAAGAGTCCAATGAGGCAATACCACCGGTCAGACCAAAACGGGAACGAGTGACGCGACATAGTCGAGAGGCATCGATCGAGATGTTTCGTGAGCGCACCAGGAGTGATTCTAGAAGTGATTCTAGACATCAAGTGGTATACCAAACGGAGGGAGAACAATCGGAACCGTTACAGGAACCATTGGACGATATAGTCGTGGTGAAACCGGTGCGCAGAAAGTCGAAGTCATCCTTGCGTAGTCATTCGCAGCCACCGATGGAGACATCGATACTTTCTCCTTCGACACCCATTACTGCCGCACCCGATTCATCTGCTACTCCTTCAACCGTGCCACCGATCATACCAATACGCAGAAAACGTTCGCATCGCGAAACGGTGGACCGAAGAAACGGCGACGAAAACGCACCGATTTGTAATGGTCATCGCGACGACTGGGAAATCGAGATCATCGAATCCAGGAAACCGATAATTCCAGCAAGATCGTCGCGATCACGGCAATCACTAATCGAGCAATTTGCAAATGGCGACGTTGTCATGTCCGCAAGTCACGAGGACATTAACATCGAGAACTTAGACGCGCGACTTCAACGACAGGACATTGTGCCAGAACCGATACCGATACCACCGAAAAGACGATCCCGTTCGAGGACCATGTCAGTCGTTGATGAGGACAGAACATCGCATGGTGCGGAGTCTTTACCAGAAGCTGGTTACGTCGAAGAGGACATACCGCGAGAGGAGGAAGAGAATAGCTCGACGCGAGATATCTCGGGCTACGCAATTGTAGAGAAGCGGGATAAACCGCCCAGACCACCACCGCCCAGAAGAAAACGCGACAAGTTCGCTACAACGCCGAGACCAACCCCGCCTAAGCGACCTCAACGAGCGTATAGTACTCTAAGACCCACTACAATAAGAGATATCAGCATGACATCGGATACGATCATCAGTATGACTCTAACACCATCCGAATCTGCGCCATATATCGAGGTCGGCGCGGATGAGATTGAACATAGAGATTTTCGCAGCGGCGAATTGCTCGACAAGATCCAAGGCCGTCCGCTTCCGGCGCCACCGCGACCACCCAGGATAAGAAAGGAACATGCGATGACTGAACGACCTCGCACTCCGTTTGAATATGAAGAGACAATGGAGATGACAGCGGCGACACAGACCGATCCATTGCCAGACGATATGGTGATTGAGGAATTAGAGATCACCCAGGCGAAACTTATAATGACACCTTCTAGATCAGGCTCGCAGATAATGGTATCGATGGAACATATACCCAGTCCAAGCAGAACGACCACACCTCCCGTACCTCCGTTACCAATCCTACAATTTTTACGAAAAGAAGAAGAAGAAGAAGAAGAGAAAGAAGGAGAGGAAGAACGGCTTCCAAAAGAAGAAGATATTCGAATGGCATACGAGACTGTATCACTAACGTCACTATCGCCTACGAGAGAAATCGACTTTCGAGAGGAATCGAAGCACAGATCTGCGCCGCATCTAGAGGAACACGTCACGGAAGAATCACAATCGCCTCAAGTCAGGCCGAGTTTTTTGTCCGATGAACCTCTGAGAATCAGCAGTCTTGAAGTCGGAGATTTAAAAGTTGATCGACTGAGCGTGTCGCAGATAGAAGCGCACAAAATCATGGCGTCCGAAGTAGATGCGATGATGATTACGGCATCGGAATTGAGAGGTGGCGATTCCATGGAGGAAAGTTTGTCGCCGGCCATCATCAGAGAGCTGATAGCGATCAGGAGTCATTTGGAGACCGTGATGACTACCCAGGCACAAGAAAGATATCGCGAGAGCGAAAAGGAGTCCGTGAGCCACAAGATAACCGACATTCCTATCAAGGCTAATAGTCCAGTTCAAGAGCGACAATCTGCGTCGCAGGATGTTCCGACGGAAGCGGCGAAGCCCAGCGAGACTATCGTAAATGAACCAACATCTACGGAAGATGAGAAGATAGATGCTGACAAGGATCAAAAGGTTGTTAAAACAAACGTAGTAGATATCAGGGACAAAGAGATATCACATCCCCTCTCAGTTGCTCAAGCCAAAGAATTCCCTTTCCCACAGACACTTACGATAGATGAATTAGAATTCAAGGGTAAAGAATCTACCACACATTTGTTCACGATCGCTCAAGATAAGTCCTTACGAATTTTAGATTCCGAACATCCCTTAACTTTGAGTCCACGAACCACATCGGGCTCCCACGTGGATGAATCTCGTGCCTCATATCCTTCATCGGATACGCCTTCAATCCGGCCCCCCGAATCGAGAGAATATCCTCCGTCGGATACGCCTTCAATCCAGCCTTCCGAATTGAGAGAATCGCCGGATCGTGTCGGCGAATCTCCGAGTATCTTTGTCCAGACTACTACTACTATTACTACTACTACTGCTACTGCTACTATCACTACTGCTACTACCGAGCTGGGCGCAATATCTACGGATCTTCGTAGCAGCAAGGACGATGTGTCCGACAGTAAAGAACAGACTTCTCGCAAATCAAGATCTAGATCCTCCTCACCTACTAAAGGTATACGGCAAACCGCATCTCCAGTTCGTTCATTGCCACCAGCCATTTCCGTGACCCCTGATACGTCGACCCCTGATTCAACCGTACCAAGACACGGTATCTCTGCGGACGTTAAACCACAGCGTGCCGTCATTTCTTATTCTTCGGACACGAGACACGATGTCCCTAAAGACAGTCAACCACAGCGTGCTGTTATTTCCCAGTCTTCCGACGCGGGACAATCCCTTACGGAAAAGCAAAGGGAGTCCTCTCAATCGCCAGTTTCTTCCTTTCCTTTGAGCTCGACTCATTTCATCGCCTTTCCAGCTTCCGAAATTCCAGCTCAGTTCTTTTCTCTGAGTGAAACGACAACAAATCAACGCTCTGATATAGAACCCGGCGTTATAGATACTACGCAGCAGCTTCTTCAAGCACTCCGATTGGCTGGTATTAAAGCCATGAGGTATTTTATAGGGTATTTAGCGTCTACGTTAAGTATGGACGACACGAGAGAGAAGATAAGAGATGTGGAATTAACGATATGCGCCTTGTTACTTCTGATCGCAGGCTTGTTGATATATTATTTCAGTAGCACACGGATTGTAACACATCATCATCATTGGGATTATTTTAATCCCCCTCAATAGCACTTCTACAATCCAATTTGCCAAAGAAGTCCGTAAATAGTTCATTGGTTTATAGAAGTTAAAATTTCATATTGTATAAATCTTTTGTACAATTTTGTCTGAAGAAAATACTAGGATATGACGAAGTAAGGAATTCGAATTGAATTAGAGCTCTTGTACACATATCAGAACGAAGTGCCAGGTTTGTAAAAAATAAATTGTAATTATATTATTAATATATGCCAAATATATAATTAAAAATTTTAATATTTAAAGAATACTATTTACAATAATTCTTAGTATAATTCATGTGCTATATACATATACATACATCAGTCAATAATATACATAACATTTAAGAAAAAAAAATTATTTAATCGAGCCTTTATTAATTTATAATTTTCATCAGAGAACACAATTTCTATTCTTTTCTCCAAAAAATCGATACCTTATTTTCTCCTATATTATATTTATAACATAAATTTAAAGATTTAGTAGATACTTTTGATATAACTATTAATCATTTTATTCTTTTTTACAAAAGTCATAATTTTATGACTTAAAAAAACTGAAATTAAAAGTAAAATGAATAATATCCATTTGTGTCTTCCATTTAATTAAAAGAATCGTTAACAAAAACATTCTGTACATAATTCAATTAATCACAAAATCAATGTGAAAAAACAAAAAAGAAATTAAAAATTAAGAAAAAAATTCAGCTGATTTTACAAACAAGGTTCGACTATATAATATTTTTTCTTATTTATATTGATAAATATTGATGAATATTTCTACACTATTATGAATTTTTTGTTATAATTATAATAATAAACCAATTATTATATATGGAATTTACAAATGTTTGCTATTCAAATTTGTTGATATATATTATAATGAAAAACGAAAAAGTACAATTAAAGTACAATTAAAAATAAATTAATTGTATTTCCAAATAATGGATGTAACAAAATGATCTATCATAATAGTATGTTGATAATATTGGGTATTATATATAATATCGCATTTAAAAAATTATTGCCAACAAAATACCTGCAATTACTGAAAGAGATCCTCTTCGTATACTTTAAGTTCCCGTCTGTCTTTATGTGCACTTTTCTGTGAATAATTAGCCGCTATTGGTGACCACATAGAGCTAGACATAGTGTCGCTAACTGGCTCTATTATTGGCTGCCTTCTTGCTAACGACACTTTTAATTGGATGGACGAGACCATGCTACCATCCATCTCACTTATTGCTCTCTCAGCAGCTTCGGCCTTTTCAAAGGTTATAAAGCCATGACTATGGGCAAAAAAGAACAGAAATGATTATTAATAATTGCATCAAAAATATTTACTAAAACTTTGAGTGGACATTAGTATGTATAAGAAAAAAACATGATTTATATTTACTTTTTCTCTGCTTCCATGGAAATATGGATAATATTTCCAAAATTTTGGAAATGCTTCTTTAGATAATCCTCTGTTATTTTGTAACCGCATACGTATATTGTATTTCCTGCACGTGGTTTAATTTCTTGTTTAGCAGGAGCTGGAGTATCACTGGTATTTCTCTCTCCAGTGTTTTGAGCACCAACAAAGTTATTATATAAATCCTTGACTTTTGGCCTCACTGTCTCCGTTTCTTCTTCTTCCTGCATTGCTGAAAATGGTTGATAGGAACTAATCGTCTTTTCTGTACTGTTTAACTTCCTTTCTAGTCCGCGAGATCTTTTGAAAGTTTGCTCCGGTCGCTTAGGAGTCTTTGGGGCTGTGATTACGCCAGATTTAATCAATTTCTTGGCAACTTCGCGAGCATCTCTTGCTTCTGTAGGCCGTTTTGGAGCCTGAGGAATACGTTCTGTTTCTTGTTTAGGAGCTTTTAGATCTTGTAGCGCTTTTTTCTATAATTTGAGGAATAATTGACAAGAATTAAAAATAAAGGTAAGGTAAAATACTTTATACAAGATATAATAATTGTTAGAAAAAAAAAACGATGATCTTTGCATGTAGATTAAAAAAAAATTTGAATTTTGCGTTATGAATTAATTGAGAAATGGATATCTAACAGATAAATTAAATTTTATCGCATATTTCATACAAAAACATAACCTGTACCTTCCTTTTCAGCTTATTGAACTTAGTTTGCAGCATCAACTCTTCCTCTGTTAGGTTTGACGGAAAATGCAGGTATACCATATTTTGCATGTAATATCAACAACGACTTTTTGCAATATTCTTTATGACTTTTTAAAAAAAATTGGAGAATCATAGAGAAAACGCGTCCTGCGTCTAACCGGTCTATGTGTACTACAACATGCACTTGAGGTACATATAATTTTATTTACTGTCACTTTTCAAAAATTAATTTGCAAAATCTGATTATGTATGAGTCTTTGCAGCTTCATAAAAAAAAAACCAAAAAAGTTTCATGTAATATTTAATGTAATATTACTTCTAGCAGATAAAATAACAGCATGAAAACATATATTCGCACTGTAAATAAATCGAGCATATAGCATATCGTTTTATTTATTACAATGTTTTTAAGATCGAAATTGCAAAACTTAGCTCTTTAACCGACTTTGTAATTTCGTAAAATATAAACTAAACCGATTTTCATAATAAAATATTGCTTTCGCAAAACAATATATGATAGAGCGATAGAGAGAACCTGATAAAGTGCAGATATATAGGTGCATCACATTCTCTGAGTTAGCTTATCACTTCAATAGAGTCTTATATATAAAAGAGACATAAATTAATGTCCGAGTTTCTGATTGGTAGTCTGATGTGTAATACTGATTGGGTATCCCTTCTTAAGTGAAGCAGCTATATTGTGACCGCAGCTATTTACGTAGATGACAGCTGACACGTAGTTGCCGAGCTGTATTGCTATGAGAGTTAATTCGTTGGATTATTTGAGTTCATCGTTGATTTTTTATCATTAAACTTTCGCATTATAGTAAATTTTTAAATTAAATTATTGTTCTTGTTGTAATTTTGTTTATGTCGGCAAACAAATTTTACGCTAAGTACGGAATATGTTTATATTAAACGGAATTCATATTTATGCATTGGAGCGGTCCAAATATGTCGACACAGGAAGTGATGGTATCCAGACTCTGATGGGAGTTCGATTTCAAGTCTCTTTTATACACAGAACTCTAGTCATTCTTGTTTTAAGCTTTTTGTGTGTCATGGCCTTTCCACTTCCACTGTGCTTAGCAGAATTGACAGTCCAGTGGCTGAGTGGCGACAAGTGGCGCCAGTGGCTGAGTCAGTCTGACGTCTGACCAAGTCTGATTCTGACATCATTGGGTCCTTGAATGCGTTCTCGCATTTACCGGATCGCACCAGATGCTTCTCGAGAGGTTGTCCTATCGAAAAAGGAAGAACGAACACGTCATAGACACTCGACAAGAATCAACGTGTAAGTTTCTATTCGTTTGATGCTCTCTTATACCTAGACAAGATGTGTATATCGGTGACGGCGCTTGGTCGACGAGGATTTACCTCGAGGGATGTTATGCGGCTCGGCGTTAAGCAACTTCATTGCTCCAGTTGCGAATCATCAATGAACAACGTGCTGTCACGACGATGTCCCGCATCGTTGTACGTCGCCGATGTTTCGCGAATTTTGAGCTGGTTTCGCGAGAGCTCGAAAATGTTTTCTTCCGTGAGGACTCCGATTTCCTCTGACGTCGTCGCCGATGCTCTGACAAAGCGGCAAGCGAAGGAGTTGGTGTCAAAGCTCACTTCAGAGGAACGTGGCTTGTTCTTGACAGCATTAAACGAATGCAAATCAGCGGAGCAGAAGGCTGGTTATGAAGGTAGACATTTCCCTTGCTTCAATAAATTTGTAATCTTAGACAAGCATTTGCTATTTAACGAAAGGCTAATTCTCATTTTAAAGATTTACAGACAATTATTTCTTACAAAATTACATATTAATGAAGAAGATATTGATTTTTTTATATATTTAGCTTTATATATATATATGTGTGTGTGTGTGTGTGTGTATGTGTGTGTGTGTATAGCATAAAGAAACATATAATAAAATATCATAAAGAAACATATATAATAAAATTCTTGCAAGACAAGTATTCGCTATTTAACTAGGAGCTAATCCTGATCTTAAAAATATACAGTAGAAAATAACTTCTTATAAGATTATATATTGATAGGGAAGATGTATTGATCTTCTTTTATATTTAATTTTATACATATATCACAAAGAAACACAATAAAATTCTTGCATCTTTACTAGGTCAACTGGCAGCTATTCGATGGAGGAGCAAGTTAGGCAGACCTAGCAAAATACCATCATTAGGTGAAGTGGATCCTACAGGAACCTACTGCCCTATGCCGGACGATTGGTTAAACCGCAAGTACGGTAAGGACATTACTATTTTTATATTTTTAATCATTCATATCGTCATACATTCGTTAAATCATCGATACTATTAAAGAAAGAAGTATAATATAGGATCATTAAATACAGTACAGGATCATTTAAAATGTCTTTAATGCAGTGTAACAATTCGTTACATTCATAAAAAAAAAACATGAACGTTAACTTAGATTTATTACCTATAGATCTCGCAAAATAAAATTAACCTCCCTGTTATTTAATGGTATTTTTGGATATAATGGAATATTTTTCCTGCAATGCAATCTCCATGGATGTTATTCTGTAAGTTTCTCGTTTTTTCTCAATTTCTCTCTTAACTCTCTAGCACTCTCTGTGTCTCTTTTCCTCTAATTACACTAACTCTCTTGCCTGCTTCTATTCTAACACAACTTTTTGGATGTTTCATGGCCAACCACAGTGCCACAGTTAGGTAATATTTTGGACACTTTTCTATGGTTCTCTCATTTTTTAAAAACCTTTTCCTCCAATATGGAAATTAATCCTTGTTAATTTCATTTAACCAAATACATTTTTATAAATTATAGAATTATCTTTTTCATATTTTTTCGTATTTCTTGCAAATTTTGTTTTTGAAATAATCATTTGGCCAGATTATTTTTCATCCATATATTAGACAAAGTTGTTTGGATAAAATGATTTTTCTAGAATTTGTTAAATTCTACCAAAAATTCTCTTTAATAGTAGAGCTTTTTGTTTTTTTCCTTACAATACTTTTTCCTTCATTTGAATTTTGTTAAGATTCCTTTTTTTATTTAAATTCATTAAAAATACATCACAATATACAGTTTTGGTGTTCATGAACCATAAAAACAATCTTATATTACCTTATATTTAGTGTTTGCTAATTTCATTAAGTAATTATGTAGTAATTATGTAATTTCATATTAAATACGATTAACTTGTGGATTTAGATTGAATCTTTTGTTTTTTACAGTTGAACACGTTGCAGAGCCATCCACAAAAGACTTGGTATTCGGTATGTATTACTTTCAATTCATTGATTCAATTCATTCGATATTACTTTCAATATCAAAGAGAGTTTATATATTCACTAGCAAGTAATCAATCGCGTTTTTATCTTATTTATCTCCTATTTACTGTTCACAAAATAAAAATTAAATAATACTTTTATTTTAAAAGATTTATCATTACTGCAGAGATTGATTAAATAATATAGATATATCTTTTAAGAAAATTTTAATTAGACAAAATATGTAGAAGTTTTATATACACATAATAATTTAAATCTCAATTCAAATTAAAAGTGCAAATAAATAATGTGGAACAATAATTGTATTTTTGCAGTCGCGATCGCGAATGCAATTCCATTCGTTGGATTTGGTTTTCTTGACAACTTCATCATGATCGTTGCTGTATGTATCTTATGGACTTCCGTCATTTCCTATGTGCCGACTTTTAAGATTGATGTTTCAGGGCGATCAAATCGAATTGATGCTGAACAGAAGATTCCCTATATCCACCATGGCAGCGGCAGCGCTGGGCAACACGGTATCAGACGTCATTGGAATCGGTTCGGTGCATTATGTTGAGATATTTGCTCAAAAAATCGGCTTCGAAGCGCCCAAATTAACTCTAGCACAACTGAATCTGCCTAGGACACGAATAGCTGCGAATGTGGTACAATTTGTTGCTTCATTATACTTTATTTTATATTGAGCTTATTTTTTTGTTTTAGTATTAAGTAAAAATACTAAGTAAAAATTTACGTAAAAAAGATTTTTGAATAATTAAAAAGATGAAGTCTTTTTCAGTGAAATTATTCAAGGAAATTTTTTTGTTGATTACAGGGTCGAGTTATCGGTGTTACGATCGGATGTATTATTGGCATGACGCCTATACCGTTAGCCGCGCTTTTTCGTAATGATAGCTGAATTAGCCAAAAAAAAAATGACTGAAAGAAACGAATTAATTTAATTAATTTAATACAATTAACTTAGTATGTAGGACAGGCCGCAAATACCCCATAATAAGCGTTTTATTTTACACAAACTTAAACTTTTATAATTTTAATGTTCAATTATCGTAAATAACACGATTTCCATCTCATCCAGTATTATAAAATATATTTAATATATATATAAATGTATAGAATATGGTATAGTATAGAACTGTATAGAACAAAGTTTGTGTGCAATATTATGATTGTTTTTTAAAGATGAAATTTAAATAGATTTTAAACTTACTGTGTTTTATGAGGCTTTAATCCGATGCAAAATCTATTTAAAAAAGAAGCTTATATATATGTGTGATATCAGAGAGTTAAATTAGAATAAAAACTTGTTTTAATATCAGTCTTCCAAAAAGAATATTCATTATTCGTTTCCCAATATGTAATTATTTTTAGATATAAAAACAGCATTTATAGCATGCGACATCGGATATTTATTGAGAAAAGCAGATCTGTTAGTATCGAACATTCCACTGCAAAAAGTTAGTACAAAAAATATAGGTTTATATATTTGTTGATATATATATATATATATATATATATATATATATATATATATTTTTTAAAAAAGATTTTATAACACAAAAATTTATATTAACAAGATAATAATATATTTTTATTTCTT
>Ga0157364_1003736_pt1 | contig 14889 bp, 9 predicted proteins | sample AttsexASBM2_FD_111476 | JGI IMG/M metagenome (GOLD analysis project Ga0157364, IMG submission 111476) | Fungus gardens microbial communities from leaf cutter ant in Ribeirão Preto, State of São Paulo, Brazil - Atta sexdens ASBM2 | ecosystem: Host-associated > Fungi > Mycelium > Unclassified ... | reverse complement strand
CGCGTGTGTGTGTGTGTGTGTGTGTGTGTGTGTGTGTGTGTGTGTGTGTGGTGTGTGTGTGTGTGTGTGTGTGTGTGTGTGTGCGCGCGCGTGCGCGTGCGTGTGCGCGCGTGTGTGCGTGTGTGTGTGCGTGCGTGCGTGTGCGCGTGTATGTGCGCGTGTGTGTGTGTGTGTGTGTGTGTGTGTGTGTGTGTGTGTGTGTGTAAAATCTAGAATCCCTTAAGTTTAAATAAACATAATTGAAAATTACTTGATAAATCGTCACTGACATTTTTTTCTATAATATACCCCATAATTGATGAATATCTCATTAACATGGCCAACATTAAAAATTCCTCTTGACGACTCTTGACGACGAAGTCGTAAGAGCATATTTCATTTTGATTAATTTCGAATAAAACATTTCGAATAAAACTTCTTCAACATGTCATATATTGTAATTATAATATGACAAAGTACTTGAAAATACTCTTTCGTACAACTTTAACTGTCAATTTCTTAAAATTGTGACATGATGAAACAATTTGGGAACTAGATTCGTATTTAGCGAAAAAATGGGAAACGCGACTGATCTCGTTTTAATGGTTTTTTTTCGAACAATATAATTAACACGATTTAAAAACTTTGCGTGAAAATAGATTATTTTGTATACAGCTATTACTTCTGCATATTGACTTTTGCAATGAAAATTTTTCATACCGTATAAAAAATTTAATTAAAAATATTTTCCAAACGTATATTTGAAAAAAGATCGATTTAACGAAAAAAATAAACATTTAATATGCATCAGTAGTAAAGTACTAATTTTATCTTTATGTATATTTATAATTTCTATTTATTTTGCAATTATGTCTTTCATATGCTTCAGTTAAAACAACATGAAGCAATTTATAGGAAACTAGATTGTAAAAGCATCAACAGAATCCGCTTAAAAGTTAATAGAGAAAAAAATCGTTTCAAAGAGCAAAGTTTAAACGCCGAGAGTGTTCGTGATAATCCTCGGTGGATCACGGTAGATCACGATAAACGACATGATGGCGGTTCGCTCTCGGTTATTTCATTTTCTTCATGCTGAGAACATCTAATTTTTATCACACTATGAACTTTCCAAGTTCATTCTTTTTATCTAACACGCCACCGTAAAGTAATGATAAAAATCTTCTAACAAATTTTCATCGATCACCGTAGAATCGAATTTCTTTTTGTAGATACATCACTAGATTGAAAATTCGTGGACTGAATTAAAGCGAGCGTGTCGATCATCGCATATTAAATTATTGTTACTATCTAAAATTTAATTTTAAACTCGCCGTGAACACACTTCTACAATTATATTGCAAGCTATTTAGAAAAGTCTTGGTTTTTTCTAAAAGATTTTTATTTAAAGAATTTTATTCAAGATTTTATTAAAAATTTTTATTTAAGAAACATATCTCAGACTTATTGATGTAAGAACTATTTTAATGAATTTGCAATTGTATATTTATTAATAATGTAATACAGCAAAAGCAAGAGTCTATTAAAAAGATAAATGCGAACAAAGAAAACAGAGATTCAATTCTCTTATACTAATTAAAAATAAAAATTCTTGAGGAAATCTAGAAAGAGATCATTTAATAACGCAATACACGCTTGCACACACGCGTGCGCGCGCTATATATATATATATATATATATATATATATATATATAGTATATATTATATATAATATATATAAATAATATATATAATATATATTATATATATAAAATGTCTATATAAAATAAAAGCAAAATATGATTAAATTAATAATTCATTGAACACACATATTGAATACAAAAATTAAATAAATTCAACAATTATAAAAGCAATTACTACTGCAGAAAATTGAATTTTCTACATAGTTACATAAATCAATTTATTCCTGGAGTCATTTCAGAATTTTAATTATGATATAAATTTTTGAGAGTGGGCGTAGAATAGAAAGAAAAAGAGAGAAACATATAGAGCATGATTAAAATAAATACTCGGGCGCGTAATCCTATTTCAAACGACGCATATTCAGTCGCTCCAACAATCACTCGTTAATGAATCTGCGAAACTTTTTCCAATTATCTGTAATTATTACAAATGTGACGAATAAGATCATCATTTTGCATCAATGTGACAGCGCGATACGTATATTACTCCTAGAACACTCTTGGCATTCATTCACATTCATGTATTGCGCCGACTACTATGACAGTAACAAATACATAAGTATGCATAATGTTCTTGTAAAGAACAAATCTCGTTTACAACATTCTGTCCTGCACTATGACGTTCAACAAAATATTAGAAAATTTCACTCAATTAAAGTTTACAATTGTTAGTTTATTTTAAAAGTAATGATAAAATTATATATAATGAGATTGTTAATAAAATTTTTAATTTAATAAATTTGTTATCTGAACAAAATGTAATCACGGTCTTTCCGTTTTTAACTACAATATTATTTTTAGTCTTTTATAAAACAATCAAAGCTTGATTTAAAGTTCAAATATTAATCTCATATTTCTATAAATTTTATTTATTTTAACAAGTCATTTGTTTAAATGACAAAGATTCTTTTACAATTTAAGGTGGTTTCATTATTTTTAATATAAAAAATTAATAAAAAAAACCGCAAAAATGTAACAACATTAACTTGTCTATAAGGGTCGATTTGTATTTGTGAAATTTAACAGGCTTTGATATCGATATGCCCAGAATATATCCAATGTCAAGGATCCGATTTCCATATCCCATTTCAGAGTCGAGAGAATTTAAAGTCTTTATCCGTGTGCTACATACTTCGGAAACCATCGCTCTTGCCAAAGCACGAATAGAGCTGTCGATTGACTCCTTGTCGCTCATATTGCCAATGGCGTAGTTAAACATTTACGAAGTACTTAAAATATTAACGTCATCTCCGGAAAACTTCCAGAAATAAATCCAAGATAGTTAGAGAACGAAAATAGATCAAAAATCGATAAACTCTTAATAACATACTCAATCGATAGGCAAATTATGGCCTCGTTATATAAGTTTAAATTTCATTACATAAAAAAATTTGCATGCAATTCGCTGTCTCTTTATATACATCATTTCTACGTAAGCAAAAATTTTATCGTGCTTTATATTGTTAAGTATTGAAAATTTACGAATATCTCTTAATTTCTGTGATATATAATTTCTGACATAAACACAAAATAAAAAACAAGAAATTCTATTTCTTTTCTTCTCTTCTTTTATGTTATCTGCATTTTAAGAAAGGTAAATAATACAGCTATTCGAATAAAAAGCGTAACATAGATAAAGAAATGAAATATAAAATTAACTAGAGCTAATTCCAAACAATATAACTGCACTCAGTTTTAATTAAAAATCATAGTACATGTACATTGTAAAATAGACGAAATAATCTGAATATAAGTTTGCTACTGAATTAAGTGTGATATTATCACATACCTATTAAATATGATAGCTTACGAATTATAAATTTATAATTAAAGATAATAGAAAAAACTGAAGAAATAAATATATTTATCACTATATCTTACAATTAGATAAAATAATTTTATATTATATCTCGAATCAGCATATACTACATTTGCGCCACATTGTGAAAGATCAAAATATATGTCATGACATACATATATGACTATCTATAAACAGGTCGAGGAAATGCATTTGAACGAAATTTAATAATAAATATGGAATGTATCGGAAATCGCGTGCATTGTGTGCGTTTTGTTCGATCATCAAAAATGTATTTGAAGCGAATATGATCGTTGAAGCGCGGCGGGAGTAACTGAAAATTTGTTATATTCTTCTTGGATATTGGACGAATTTCAAATTTACCGACACGTATGGAAACAATCGGCGGAAATTGAAACAAGCTTGAGCAAAGAGAAATAATATGACCCCGGTAGAATAGAATCGGCTTTATACAATGCGATTCATTAAAATTCGATGTGCAATGAAAATGAGCAATGTATGAAATGCAACGTAACTCAAAATTAGATAAATTCAATGAATTTAGTAGCTATCGTAACAGAGTGAAAATTTTATTCAATATTAATAAATAAATCAAATTTACCGATCTATCCATCTACTTAAATTCATTGTATTTATCAAAAAGGAACATGAAATTTCAATGACAATCGAATTAAATGAAAAACTGAAACTTTGAAAATTACTCTCTTTCATTCGAAGATTAATTACGACTTTGCTACATTAATACTCGTAAAATTATAAGTTTCTTGATCAACTTTCTGTTGAAACTTTTCATTTTGGACTATCGAGAACAAACTTTTCCTTAATAAATGTCTGACGAGATGGAATATCTTACTGCTTCGAAGAATGAAAATTATCATAAGTTTGATAACGAATCTAAAAGAAAAGAGTGTATCCATTAGACCGTTAGGATGTAACGAATAAAAGTGAGATGAAAAAAATGTCGAGAGCGCAAGTTCGCTGATGGAAATAAGTCTGTAACAGACAATGACGCAATCGTTTTTTAGAGAAAAGATAAAATCGAGGCAACGTTTCGCATGTAGAGGAAATGCTCAAGTTTCGCACTTCTTATGTCAGACGTATCTTATCTTAAAATATTTTACCTTGCTTCTACAATTAGTAATAAACATGTAAATATATTGCATTCCCTTGAATACATACTCGAGTTTACCTTGAACTCGTTTAATTATATTGGCTCGCATATAAGCAAAAAACATAAATAATTTGATCAATTGTCGTAGCAAATAGAAATTAATAAAACAAAGCAAAAATTGGAAACATTCAAATTGCAATATTATTAATCATATTTTATTAGAGAGTTTATCATGTAATGCATATTGTTTTCGTATCGTTTCAACAATTAGTCGAACATAGGATCGATCAGTTTCAAGTTCATTTAATCATAATAATATTTTATGATATTAATTAATAGAGATTTATAGACAATTATAGAGATATTTAGATAATTTATATATGAAAATTTATTAAGATAAAGAGGAATAATCGATATATAACATATATGTATATAATCTATCCTGCAACATTCCTACTAACATACTTACAAATTCACTAAATATAAAATAGTATTTATACACATTATTATATTTAGTGCAAATTATTTCACAATTAAAAAAAATTTTGCATTTATCTTTATTTAAAGGATGTATAGAATATTATTATGAAGATAAATCATCAAAGAGAACAATAAAATAGAGATATAATGTTAGGATGTTAGAAACACTCCATGCAAGTAATTACGTTAAAAAAAATCACGTAAATAATAGATTGAGAGTTGATATTTATTCTTATTCTTTTTTATTCTCTTTACTCTATTTATTCTTTTTTAAAAAATTTAATTTTTGGAGTATATTTAGAAATTATTGTAATTAAAACATAGGATTTAATCACATTATATAGTTAGACCACAAATATAAAAAGAAAAATAAAAGCTGAAATACAATGATGCAGGTCTCATTTTTCTAAGAAATATAAGAACTATATTAAATCGTATATATAAAATGGATAAGTATCAATGACACTTTGTCGATTTGAGAAATAATAGTTTCGTTCAACAAGTGGTATTTAGAGATTTTGTAACTGATAATATATAACTGCGATGTGCCGAAGAGACATTCGGTTCTTTCAAATCATGTATACTTTAACTACAATTATGCTATCAATAATATCGTCGTATTGATAGCATCGGAACAACTGTATAAGTAATAGAATCTTGTAAAACTTTATCTTTGTGTGAAACATTAGATAACATTCTCAAGCTATTTTCTGAATAATACTGATTTAATTGATTTTGTTGATTTGATTGATCAATGTTGTAATTAAATTAATTAATATTGACAATAAATCTTTTTTCTTAACAAATACGAGATTTTAGCAATCTTTTAATTGGAAGCAATTAAAAGTGCACAATTTCTCGTAAATGTTTTTATTTAAAAAAATAGTGCTTTACACATCATAATTCTAATAAAACACTGTATATACCAATGAATCATATGCTATGCCAAGAGCAATTATAATTCTGTACTTCGTTACTGTTATATCGCTACTTCCATTTCTATCCCTTTCATACCCTTCCGCTTAGTTATTCTGTATTCTGTACCAAGATAAAATATAGCCTTAACGTTTTGTGACTGCCATTACGCTGTTATTTATCCACAACCTCCTTCGCGCCATGTAAGGAAACTCGTATCATAAAGGGTCCACGTTCAGTGATATAAAATATAAAGAAGGCCATGCATTATTTTACGAATGCATTCACCTACGTATGTCTCTCTCTCTCTCTCTCTTTCTCTCTCTCTCTCTCTCTCTCTCTCTCGTATAAAAATACATTTGTCCTTCTCTCGATCTCATCGTGCTCCTCATAGACAAGTGTGTTTCCTGTGAAATACTTATTGAATGTAGGTACATCTCGCTACCTGCAGAAAAAATCATTCTAGCAAGCTGCTAAAATCGTTGTTCTTTGAAATTCCAGAAATTCACAATATAAAATATTTCTTCTATGCCGAACGGCCGATCACATTCTTTCTCTCTATATATGACAACTTCAAATAAAAGTGTGTGAACACGGCACCCAATACAAAGAGTAATGCGAGCGGTAATGGAACAACGCCAGCAATGCGTTGGTCTGTTGGAACTGTCTGCAGCAGAACGTCCCTTTACACAATAGACTAATAAGAGTCTCGAAAAAGTAGTGCACGTTGATGCAAAATTCGCCAATCTTTTTAAAGCGGGTTTGGCAATTTAAAAACTTTTGCCTTATTTTAAAATTAAAAATCTAATGCTTATTTTTTTTTAATGAAATTACTTAATTTCATGCAACTATTTAACTTGCATTTGATTTTATTTTCGTAACATTTTAATTTTAATTAAATTTTTCAAATTGCAAAACTGTATTATAAGTCTTCTATGAGAATTTTCATAAGTATTTCACTATAAAATTTTATTATAAAGATGTAGAGTAGAAGTTGATGAAGTAAATTAAAACTTCAGCGAATAATTCAAAGTAGCAGTTCTTGCTGCAGTACACGCACAATTAGATCAAATACATAATTTATAGAGGCAGAATTATTAACCGAAAAGATAATCAGAGATCGAATGATGCCAGATGATAAATAATATATAATCCGAATTATGTTAAATAAAAATGAAATCGGAATGATAGAAGAATTCTCTGCGCTTGTATCGCGAAGATAATATTGACGATAAATTCGAATTACATATACCAATATTTAACAGCCTTTTGCATTTTTATTGGTGTTACCCGAATCCCAGAAGTGTTGCTGTGAATTGAATATATAATAGTAGCAACGATGAAAGAAATACAAAGATATGACTAAAACAAATCGTCAGAATATTAAATTTTACCAAGTTTCGCAACGTTCATTTTCAGCATTCTCCTAACGAGGAAAAAATGTAAAAGTACAATAAAAATGGCGAATTGTAGAATGTGCAAAATTTTGTACCTATATATTTCAAAGCATTCTCTTTAAACCTGCAGTATTTTTTTTTATCATCTATCGCAGTGTTAAAAATTTCACATTGTTGTTTTATGTTCGTAACACTGGAACTCTAAAACTTCCTTTTACATTAGAAAGAGGGATCAATATAAATTATTGAAATCTTGAAATCTAAAGATGCACTTTATAGAGAACAAAACAAGAGTTACTAAAGAAAAACTGCTGAAACATAGGGAAAATGAAACGGAAAGATTCAATAATAAATGCGAAGAAATTGAATATATAGACAGCAGATAGATTTAACGGATTGCGATTGAATGATTTCGTAATTTTCATAATTATATCAATCCCTTTCATTTGACAGATTATATTCAGAATATATGTGTGTTTTTATGTGAGATAAATATGCTTTATAAATGTAAAATATATTTATCAAACTAATAATTTTGTCCCATTTTTTAACATTGTTTGAAATGTGTTTGACGTGCGTGCGTGCGTGCATGTGTATGAACAATTTAATAATATAAACTTCAAAAATTTTCAAAAATATAGAACAAAAGCCAAAAATAAAAAAAAAATGTTAATTCGTGCTGTTCATTATTACAAAATAAACGTAATGATTATATTTTTAAATTAATATTATGTAACAATTAAAAAATAAATCATTGTGCAATTAAATAATAAAATATTATACAATATACAGGGTGTATTAGATTACTCGTATCATTTTTTTTCTATAAAAGTATAATATATAATGAAATAAATAATGATTAGAGAAAACATTTTCATTATTTAAGCCTATCTAAACTACGTAATGGTGGCATTTCGGTTTTCCAGAAACTACTTCGATTTACCGGAAGTAAAATAAACTTGGGCCAAGTTTGAAATTTTTAATAAAAGCATAAATTGAATAAATTATTGTTGGAATTCTTTTAAAAACAAATAACATTTGCTTGAATTTTTTATACTATTTATGATTTACGAGAAAAATGAGGAATTGTCACAGGTTATGAATTATTCATTTATCCAAACATCAAAAGTTATCGGAAGTTAAAATTAAATTTTCTAAATCAAATCCTATATGTGATTAAGGTAATTTAAAAAGGTCTCCATTTTTATTTTGATTGAAAAAAATTAATATGATTTATACAGAAATTATGCGTTTCGTGGAATATCTCCGTGTTCAAATTCATTCTTATGTTAGAATGTCAACGTTTCGTGAACATTGCAGTTCATTTCATCAGAGCGAGGAGCAGTCTAATACTTCTCATTATTCATTTCTGAAAAAAAAAATGATACAGATGATCTGATATACTCTATATATTTTCTTATTTAATAAAATAATATGTTATAAATATATGCATAATTAAAATATAAAGTAACATCGTGTATCTTCAATATAAAAATAATATTTAATAATATAATTGATGGTTTGTGTTAAAACTTATATATTGCTGCTTTATTCGCAAATAATAAATTATTCCTAATTTTCTCTCTTTAAATTAATTTAATTTTAATTAATTTTAATTAATTTTCTCTCTGTAATTAAATTTATTGAAAATTAGCGCCTAAGGCAACAAACATACATGTAACATTCGCTTATAAATGCATTATATTTCATGCATTAGCGTGTTCACAAATAAACAAATAGTAATAATATATTTTTAAAAATATTCTTAATTACGTCCAGTGTACACATATACTCGACAACATTGCAATAAAAATATTGTGTGAATTTAGTTGCTCTCAGTCAGAGTTCCTCAGTCAGTTATCTACCAATTCCTTTGACAACTTACTCCGCGAAATATCGGAAAATCACACAATCATACTATTATTGACGCCACATTGATATTAACTGATTGCAAAGATAACATCGTTTCTAAAAATATAACTTCATATCAGTCCTAAATCTAAATAAAACCATTTTTGTATAAGATCAGATAATATTTTCATCTTATTCATTAAAATTTGATTCGTATAATTATATATGACATATTATTTGACCAAATAAATTGTTTGTTTTTAAAGTTAGTCTATTATTTCCAATTCTAATATTTTATTTAATTTTGCATTTCAATAAATTTTTTATTATTAATTATCTAATTTTATTAATTATGCTTAATGATTACAATGTCAAACATAAAGAATATAATTATTAAATATTTCTACCTATCATCTGATAATATATAATTTTTATCAACAATAACAAAAATAAGTATTTTAATCAATTTTAGATAATCTTATTTATTTAAAAAAAAATAAAGACATATATGTACAATAAGGACACAAATACGTTAATTGGTAAAATCTTTTCTAAAATCTTTTCTAACTCTTCAATCATATTTTTTTTATATTATTGCATCCATGGATTTTCCATTTATATGAAAATCCTCTCGGAGATTTATTGATTAATGTAGGCCATAACTAAGAGGCGAGCATGTTTCCGAATATACCGAAGATAATTGGAAAATGTATCGCGCGTTTGCATATGCCACTCGTAAACTGAAGTAGGTCATCACAAATGCTCGCTTTTAAAAGTTTTCACTATTTTTTCCGCTATGCATCGAAGAATATTACGATCCACACAACATTGTTTTTGTATTTGTCAAGAATGCGATATACACATGATTTACTACAAAAGATCGCGCATTGACATACACGTATAATGTATAAACATTTGTCCGTGTAAAATTACGTAAAAATACATATATTGATCGCATTTCACATTACAATAGTTTCTACAAGTCCAGCATCTGCTTCAATTATTTAAATTCTCATCATATATTCTTTTACAACAGAGGAGCTCTTAATCGCGTGAGTACCATTTCAAAACGAGAGGCATAGAGGCACTTTTGTTCGTAATTATATCGAAATGGATTTTATATGCTTGTTCCCATCAGGGTCTTACATGGAATAACCTTCTTTTTAAAATTAAGTATCAAAATTAAATGAATGTTAATTGCTTAAGAGAACTAATATACTTTTAATTACTAATATTTATAAATATATCTACGCCCGTCTCGGAAAGTTGGAAGTTCCAGGTTTAAACTCTATGAAATGGTATGTTTCGCAATAAATTTTTAAGATGCTTATTAAATTGACATCATTATTATTTTGTTTTCCTTATGCCAAATTTATAATTAAGTTTCGTATACTACTATCAATTTTATCTTGTAAAACATCTTCAACTTCCATTTTTTTAATAAAGTTAAAATTCGCTTCGTAACGTAATTTATCTTTAAAATTGTAATTTACAATTATAAAAAATTAAATTAATATCAGTTTTCTTTTTTTATTGCGCTTGAAAATATTTATCAATTTTATTAAGTAAAAATATGTTATAATAACACATGTTATGCATAAAACATTAACATAATACAGCCTGCATAACTTACTCTGTTTATTTATCAAAACTGCAACTTTGCTTGTTCATAGTAATATATAATATAATAATACTGTGTGATTTTCTGTTTTTGTATAACTACAAAAAGTATCTGATTCAATGTGTGACATGAAAAATCGCGTGTGGCCACGTGACGCATAGAAGACATATTTTTTTCAAATTATAACAAAAAACTTAATTAGAATAAGTTTTATCTTTTAATGCATAAAATTATCACGCATTTAGCATAATATAAATAGCATGTTATTAATTTTACGTATACGTACGGTTATGTTGTTTCGTGACCATGTAATACTTAATATCGTTATCACAGAAAAAAATATACAAAACTGAACATCACGTTTTACCGCGCCAGACTTGAACAAATTTGCTTGGCAGACAATAAGTGAATTTATTAATGTCTGTTGGCTTTAATGTCTGTTATCCTTTTTTTTTAAATTATTTTAGCCTTGTAATAAAATAACTCCGTAACTCTTAACTTAAAATTTTTCTAAAATTTTAAACTCAATCTGGAATTTTATGTCGATGTATTGTATATATGCTTTATATGTTTAACTGAATATTTTTATTATGATCTGATATTCTGTGCTTAAGATTTTAATTCAATATATATTCACGTCATTTATGATACTTAATATAACTCGATGACGTAATAAAAGCATGAAAAATAGAATATTATGATGATTCAGTAATAGATTGAAATTCATGTAAATATGTCTCAATATACGGAAACTCTTATTTCAGAATATAAAAATACATATAAAATGCATGTTATTGACAATCACTGGGAATATGTCTTGCTTCATTGGAGCGCAACGGTTTAAAGGTCGAGGGCGTGTGTAACACAAGGTTACTATTCTTTATATGTATCTCAAGGATTAAGTGCATTCCTAGATAAATGCGAAATAGTCATTTAAATAGTATCACAAATACAAAGTGGATATATTTCTAATTATAAATAATTCAAAGATAAATCAAGTATCTTCATTACACAAATTTATTGGTTTTTTTTAACTATGATTGATCTAATTGCCAAAGCATTCAGGCTTTAATCGAAATCTCTATAAAGTACAAATTAATCCGATTAAAAACAATATACCGGAATAAATGCAAAATTATATCATTAACATTCTTGTTTTCAGTTATTAAATTACAAAGCAGAATATATAAAAATTGCAGTAATTACATAATTTTATATTCGTGTTCCACAAGTAATCCTCCTTTGAATAATCTAAAATCAACTTCTTACAAATTTGAAAACATCTTTCTGTATATAAGCTTTTTAAGATTTAACACAAAATATTAAATATATCAAATCTCAATTTATACATAACATATGTTTTATATATATATATATATATATATATATATATATGTATGTATATAACATATATATATATGTGTGTGTATATATATATATATATATATATATATATATATGTATATGTGTTATATATACATATAACATACATGCATATATGTATAAATTTGAATTATTTAAGCATCAAAATCTAGTTTCGACTGTTATGGCCGTTCTTCTTTCTTATTGATTGTGTTCTCACCTATGCGATCTAATAAAATTCTTGTTTATATATAACACATTACATACATACAATCCAGTTAAAAACATACAGAAAAATAGTATTTTGTGAATCGTTATTTTACTTTATGAACGTTTCTTGATTTTCGGAACCCATAATTCAAAAACTATTGCCTCGAAATAAATTCCAAATTGGCCAACAATATGCAAAATAAATTTATGACTATTTTAACAAATAAACATGATACAGGAAATCTAGAACATTGCATATAAATATTTGTTCGTGTTATACACATATATTTTTTAAATATACATATTCAAAATCAATACAGTTTTCCAGATTGCTCATATAAACCGAAGTTTTAATATCGAAAAGCAATCGAGATATCGGATGGGTAAATATTCTGAAATTTCTGTTACTCCGAGATCGAAGCTGGTCCTTTCAAACCCGTTTCAGCAGAGTACAGGATTACCCAAAGGGTCAACAGTGTAGAGAACGAATAACGCGAGATTAAACTTTGTGCACTTGATCGCGCTGAAATATGTTTGTTTGAGGTAACGCGAAAAACGATCATTTAACATCATGTCAATGATTTGTTGATTTCTTCAAATTTATGAGAAATCGAAATATTGCATTTTTGTTGATATTATTACAAAATCGCGAATAAAACGCTATACGATTATAAACTGATAATAATAAATAAAAAATAATTTATAAAAAATAAAAAATGTTCGTTATACGTTTTCCATTAAAAAAAATTTGGCAAAAGATATGGTTGAGAATTTATGTGTTATACCATCGAAAAATTTTATGTCATTTCTCGCAGGACTAAACGGAATACGCGAAATCAACGAAACCAAGCAAAAAATTTGCGCTGTGTAGGAAGAACATTGACAAAACAAAATACTTAAGTCGGTAATTTTATATCCCGAGGATTATTAGAATCGTAAATACATAAATTCAATGACGAGGAAGCTTATCATTCTAAAATGATTTCCTGGCTGACACCAATATGATTGGCCCGATGATAAGTGCATTTGACAAATACGTTTCTCAGATATATCGATAATATCTATATTTCTCGATTTAATATAAAAGATTTAATCTTCCATCAAAAAGGATAATAAAATTATTTAAGAACAGTTTTTATATTATAATCTTAAATAAATAATTTTTATTGCTAAGAAATTGCTCAGAAATAATTTATTTACCTTGGCAATAAAAAAATTTAAAATTATTCTTAAAATAATTAATTTCTGTATGAAAAAAAAAAGTCTATACTTTTAATTGGCAGATTTATTTCTCTCTAAAGCTTTTCTTGATAGCCAATTTAAGTGTGCTGTGGCGAGAAAAATCGACTCTCTTTCTGCTATCTGTATCTTCTTACATCTACCCGGTACACCTTTCTTGTCATCTACCTATTTCCGATCAGATGTGAGGAAAACGAGAGAGTGTTTCCATTTGCCGAGAACGCCTGCGCGCTACTTGTATTGATCAAACTACGAGAACATTCAGTTTGGTTCGACTCATCGAACCAGACAGATCTGTAAATCCAAAATACGATTACGATACATTTTTATCGATACTAAGTTGTGATTGAATGATTATTATCAAATCAATTCTTCGATCTTACGATCAGGATATTCGTATGTCTCGAATCTTTATTTTCTTTTCTTTCTCTTTAGAGAAATAGTTTTGTTTAGTTTTTACAATGACAAAAATTTGTAATACAAATTCAAAGAATGTATATTCTTCTCTATTTTTACTATATATTCTAATAAAAAAATATATAAATTAAAGATAAAGAAAGAAAGACAAAGTAGTTTTTAATTATTGATAGATTATTAACATTTTATTAGTTATGAACTAATTATATAAATAAAAAATATCATTAAATTACTGACTGTTCGACTTAAAATTCGGCTTTTGATAATATCTGTTGATATCTGATCAAAAACTGATTAATCCAATTAAGCTGCAAGAGTAATAGTCTGCCAAACATGTGCAATTTGTGATGTAGTTATGTGACAGATATTTATTTCAAAAATTATAATTATTTCTAAAGTATTTGCTAATCTCATATATATTTCTATAAATAGGTATTGTATATTTATGTATGTATACATGTATGTATACTTGTAAAATATAGACACTATATTAATATCCATATTTTTTGCGAATGAATATATATAAATAATTTGTTACACCCAACATATTCTATAAATAAAGTTAATGCATTCTACTTGAACTACAATAATAATTCTAAAATTATTTTTATACAATGTTTTGCAAAAATGTATATTCTTTTTCATTTGCCATATATTTAACTCCAAACGAAGTTGCCTAATTCTAAATTTAATTAATTGATTAATTAATAATATATTGTGTACATCCAAAGCAATACTGTTTAGAATGTTCAGTTAACATTTATGCTTTAAATACAAACATATATAT
>Ga0157364_1003735_pt1 | contig 14890 bp, 20 predicted proteins | sample AttsexASBM2_FD_111476 | JGI IMG/M metagenome (GOLD analysis project Ga0157364, IMG submission 111476) | Fungus gardens microbial communities from leaf cutter ant in Ribeirão Preto, State of São Paulo, Brazil - Atta sexdens ASBM2 | ecosystem: Host-associated > Fungi > Mycelium > Unclassified ... | reverse complement strand
TCTCTATTCTCTAGATATCATCTTAGATAGAGTATATTTTTCCTTTTTTCTTTTATTTTTCTATTTAGTTTTCTTTAATTTTCCTTATTGAAGAGTATGATATATTGTTATCTGTCATAATCACAGTCATATAGTCATGTGATCTAGTAAAATATTATAGAATCTTCTAGAAGAACTTAGTTAGTATTTTAAGATAGGCTAGTATATACACATAAACTAACAACCAGAGTATATAAAGAAAGCTATCTTATATTAGATGTTAGATAATGGTACAAATAATTTTAATCCTATGTTTAACTTGCTTTATGTGTCAAGATCACAGAAAGTAGACTTAATTCTTTTTATTTTCTTTTTTCATTTTTATTTTCTCTTGATTTATTTCCCATTATTTTTCTATTTTCAGAACTCTAGGGTTAGGGTTAAAAGTGATTGGTCACACTGTCACATCTGTCACATCAGATAGTGTAATCCCAACAGTGTTCATGGGACTTAAGAAAAAGAAGTAGAAGGTTCTGGAACAAAGTGATGTCATACAACATGGATACCACATGTTGATCTCATACTTTACACATGGTCATTTAGGATAGGATGCACAGTAGCTAGCACGGACCATCTGTAGGAGTATATAAGGTAGACTATTTTGTAAAAGAGCTCTCTATCGAGTTCTCTTGTGTTACCCAATACAAGGTTACCTCATAATCCAACTCTAAGGGTTTTGAGTTATAACATTATGTCTAATAGACTTTAGATATATGTTGGAGTTTATTTTACTTTATAACTTATATTTACTATATCTTATGCTTTTCTTATGTTATATCAGTCAGCTGTTACATTCTAATCCAGCCACATTTATCCTAACCTACTAATAATATCTCTCTTATTTACACTCTCTAACCTCTTCCAGTATGAATTACTTATCTTTATTTTATCTCAGACACTCTTGCTAAACCCTTGCCAACTTCATAGATTTCTATCTCTGATATCTGAGAATCACTAGAAACTATGATAATGCCTAGTTGTCAAGATCGTTGATGGTGGACTTCATTCATTTTTATTATCTCTCTTTTATTTTATTTTCCTTTTTCTTTTGTTTTCTATTTTCTATTTTTAGAACAACTTAGGTTAGGGGTTATCAGTCACGCTGTCACATCAGTCACAAATTGATGGCATAGTCACAAGACTGATCACGGGACCTGAAAGAATGAAGTAGAAGGTATTAGAATAAAGTGACGTCATACAGCATGGACAACACATGCTGACCTCATGTAGTACTCATGGTCATTTAGGGTAGGGTGCACAGTAATTAGTATGGACCATGGATACTAGTATATAAGGTAGACTACTTTGTACTAGGAACTCTATCGAGTTCTCTTGTATCACTCAATACAAGAGTTAGTTCCTTGCTTAACACTTTGAGCATTGAATCATAACACTAGTAGTCTCTGTTTTAAATAACTATTCTGAGCCTTATTCTAAAAATCAACTAAAACTACCACTGACTTCTGATGTTAGCAACAATACATCTTTCATCTTCTAATAGACTTATCTTCTAATCTTATCCAAAATATGTGACCAGTATGACTCATAAAAGTATAGCATATAAGCTAAAGTTAAAGGTTATTCTAACTTTTGCTTTTTACATTCTCAAATAATACTTATTAACTTATTTTGAACTTCTAAGAGACCATCATTAGACCTCAGATAATAAGGTGTGAAACATATCTAATATAAGCACCTCACATAGTAATAGAGGCTTTTTTATATGTTCTCCTCATTATTTTTCTCAAGAATATCTTTTCCTTTTCTTATGATCATTATGTATATGTAAAGAGACCTAACTTTTTAACATACCCAGCTAAGCAAGTTTTCTCAGCTGTAAACTCATAAGCTTATCTGTAGTCATTATTACTTTTTCATATCTCATGGCCTTTCCTATGGACCTCACTACTACTATACACTTCCAAATCCTACTACTGGCCTCACAAATACTGCTATTATCAACTCCCAATCCTATAGTTATATCTGGTACTTTTAGAAGACCTCTTAGACCACTGTTACACTATCTTCTGTCATTATGATTGTGCTTTGTCTTTTTGGATAATATTCTAGATATTTTGACTCAGATTTCTAACCATCTGTACACTATTATTCTAATATTACCTCAGTAATGTTCTGCTAGATTGCAATAAATAGTAGAAGTATTTAAGATATTAGCCACCTTCAGGAAACTTTATTCTATTCTCTTAGGTTTTCCTAAAAGTGGGTAGTATTTAGTTACTAGTTGTCTCAATATAACTTAGGTTTCCTTGAAGTCATAAACTCTACTATAATCCTATAGTCTTCACTTAGTTATTCTAATAATATATAGTTATAGATACTATCCTGTATTCTTATACTTTACCAATTGATTATTTTTTCTCTCTTACTCAGGTCTTTGTCTAAGTTGCAATCTAAGCTAAGCTTAAAATCATAATATTTGGTAAAGTATCATCAGGCTCACCTTACAAAAAAAATACATTGTAGTTAGGCCACTAGAATATTATAACAGTTAAACTGTTGAAGAAACATTGAGATAGTATTAAAGTCAGGCTACTGAATAGACAAGATAGACAGAACTAGGCAAAAAGTTATTTATTACAACTTAAACCTCAAAGTATTAAGATAAAAGAAAAACCTTGCATTAGGTTAACATAAGAGAACTTAATAGAGTTCTTATTATAAACTAGTTTACCTTATATACTATAGACCATAATCTGTATGCACACTATAACTAATCTACCCTGCAGTCTATATACTCTCTATAAGACCAATATACTATAGCTATACTATATAATATCATTTGTTTCAGAACTTTTTCCAACTTTTTCTGTATCACATGATTCTGTGACCTGTGACTGTTACATATGTGACCAACTTGTGTCATGTATCATGCCTTCATCATAATATATGATATTTTATGACAATCATATATAATATTATACTAACTCTTACTCTTAAGTCCCAAATAAGAAAATAAAAAATAAAAATAAGAAAGAAAAATAAAAGAAATCAAGTCCATCATCTTCAATTCTGACACTACTAATATTAAGACAGTATTAAGCAACATGTTAAGAGTATAAACACTAGTAGCACCAGTAGAGATTACACTAAAGATAATAATACTAAAGAGTATAGTTTTAGATCTAGAATAGTTTGATGGAGACTGAACAAATTTAAAGATTGATAGAGAAGTATACAATTGTTTCTCAAAAGCAACAAATAATAAGATTACTTTTAACTTAGAGAAAGTACAGCTAGCATTTATATCTAAAAGAAAATTGATCAGATAAAAGACTATGATAATATCCAGATACACTGGTTAATATATCAGCACTTGTAATTTATATTTATAGACCAAGCCTATCTATTACCTATGTTATAACAACTACTAACTAAAATGGTTAATAATACACTAACTAGTCTTACAAGGTGAGAGTCTTATAAGAATCACAAGAGAACTCAACAAGAAGTTTCCAATGTATTTCTACACTATATATACTACTATTACTAGTCTTACTCTAAACTACATATGTCGTCTATAAGTCTACTATATTATTATCACAAGGTAAACATATTACAGCCATATCTTTAATATCATTGTTCTAGTTTCTTCTATTATGTTTCAGACCTATGACATCACATCATATGACTGTGATTACATGCTTCTTTATTGTTCAAGAAATGAAATAAAAGAAAAAGAAAAATCAAATCAAAGAAAATAGATAAAATAAAAATAAAATATAAAGGTTCAAGCATACTATGATAGTATCTCTCTCTTAAGGTTCTGCCTTGAGGAACTGGTCTCTCTTTTCCTTTCCATCTTACCCAACTTCTTTCTAACTTTTTCAAATATTCATTTCTAAATCTTCTATCATCTCATTCAAATAAAATTTTTCTATATACTTTTCCAATAATTCACTTCTCTTAAATATCTCTACTTTTAGATTCAGTGCTTTCTACTTTCCCTCACATCTTCCAAGCTCTTTAACCCCTCCCAAGTATCTTCTTATATCCCTTCCATCTAACTAAATACTTTGGCTTCTCTCTCATATCTCTTTTATTTAATATCTTCTCTACTTCATACTTCTTTTTTCTATCTATCTTTACTGGAGGAAGTGGAATTTTTTTCTGTTACTTTATCTGCTCCTGATACAATGCTATCCTACTCATATTCACCACTAGATGAATTTTTATTGATATCAGTAACTCTAACTTCACCATATTTTATGATATATTTTTCTTAATTTTATATAGTCTCATAAACTTCTCTGTTAACTTCTTTTTTTTTCCTATTTTTCACCTACCATGTTAAATTCTTTGTACTTAACAATACTCCATCTATCAGAATTGGGAATATTGGACTTTATCTCATCTTCTCTTCTTATTTTTCATTTCATTTTATTTTCATTTTTGTTTCTCTTTATATAAAGTTAGGGTTTAGCATGATATCACAGCCACATAGTCATGTGATTATGAGGAAATAGGATAGAAGCTTCTGGAATAATGATGTTATATGATATACTCAATACATGTTGGTCTCAAGGTTTATATATAGTCTTTAGGATAGGTTAGGTGTGGTAGTAAACAAAAACCAACAAGAGTAGTATATAAGGTAGATACATTGTACTAGGAACTCTATTGAGTTCTCTTATGATTAACCTAATCCAAGATTTAACTTCTGGTTCTAACTTTTGAGCTTTAAAGTTATAACACTATCTCCTATCTTATACTCTACTATCTTTTTTCTATTTCTATCTGCATATTTTTTTCATCTTCTTCTATGACTTCTTCAATGCTGCTTCAACCTCTTTATGCATCTCTTTTATTTTCATCACAAATTCTTTTACTTTCATATGCTTCTCCTTTTTTCTTATTTCAAAATCTATTCTTAGTTCTCTTCTATAGTTAATCTTGAATGGTGATAACTTTGTTACAGTATATGCTTTATTGTTGAAGACAAACTCTGCAGTTGCTAACCATTCCAACTAATTACTTTGCTTATGATTGATGTATATTCTCAAGTACTACTCCAACTCTGTCATAATATACTTCAACCCTTATAATTTTCTTTTTCTTTTCTCTGATTTGATTTTTCTGTTTCTTTTATTTTATTTTCTTTCATTTCTTGAACAATAAAGAGGCATGTGACCATTGTCACATGATACATAACATGATATAATTTTATAAGTCTAGAATATAGTAAAAGAAACTAGAACAATGATGTTAAGAGCATAGTTACAGTATGTTTGCCTTGTGGTAATAGTATAATGGACTCATAAATGATACATGTAGTTTAGGGTAAAACTTGTACTAATAGTATATATAGAGTAGGAATAAATTGGAAACTCCTTGTCAAGTTCTCTTATGATCTCCATGAGATACTTCACTCTTAAGTTTACTTAGTGGTCTATTAGTCATTCTTAGACTAGTAGTTGCTACAACAGTAGAACTTGACTCATCACTCAAGGACTCTGCATTATACAGACTTCTATTCCTTTTTATATTACTCTTTATTCACCCTTGAATGAGGAATAGTATGTTCCTTAGTCAAGAAGACATATAGCCAGGCCTTAAGCTTAAGGAGTATACTAGTCAAGTAGGGAAAGCTTGACCATTCATTTGTATTATAGTCTATTAGCATATTTTGAACATGTCATCTTTTGTGAACATGGTAGATAGTTATATTTGAGTAAAAGGCTTATGCTACTAGTTCCTTTGTAATCAGTCCATGCAGAATAGCAATATTATCCAATAAGGAAGTGTCTAGTTTAGGAATTTCCTTTTTAGAGATATTAGCCAAAGTTTATTAAAACAGTAGTTAGTAGGACAGTAGACAAGTAGTCAGTAGATAGTGTAAGGTTAGGTAAAAAGAATACCAGCTAGCATTTACAGAGAAATTTGTTAAAAAAATCATTTTCCATTGTCAAACACCATGACAATGAGTAGTTTTGATTAGAGTATTGTAGATATCAGTTAGGTGAATATGGAGGAGTTGATTAGGGATATAGAAGAAAAAGAAGTGGTTAAAATATTGAAGATAATAATGGAAAACAATACAAAAATATTAGAGTTGTAGAAAACATTAGTAATATTAATAAAAAGAGAATAAGAAAGACAAAGAGAGATGAGAAGAAGAGAATACAATAAGAGATGGAAAGAAGAAGAACGGAAAAAAAAAAAGAGAAAGAGAGAAAAAGGATAGATGATAAATGAAGAAGAATAGAAGAAATAAGAATAAGGAAAGAAAGAAGAGTAGAGAAGGAGTAGAGACAACAGGGAATATGGAAAAGGAGAAGAAAAAAAAACAGACAGAAAGCAATGATAGAAAGAAAGTGTTTTAAATATAGAGAGTTTGAGCATATCATCCATAACTATAGAAATATAGGAAAGAAAGAATTGATACTGATGCTCTCAAATAGATTTGAAGCATTGAAAAGTAGAGTGATACAGAAAGGAGAAGGAAGTGGAAGTGGGGTAGGAAAAAATAGAAGAACAATTTTAAGAGAAAAAAAGTTAAAGAAAGAAAAGACAGTGTAAGTATGAAAGATAGAAGTAGAAAAAAAGAAAGAGAGAGAAAAAAGAAAGAGATTGTTGAGAGAAGTAATGGTGAAGATAAAGTTGAAACAAGAAGGAAATGAAGAAGAAATTGTGGTGGAAGCACTACTAGATAGTGAGGTAGCAGGGTTGGTGATGAGTGAAGAGTTTGTAAGGAAACATAAGTTCAGAAGGACAAAGTTAGAAAGGGTCATTTATGTAAAGAATATAAATGAAATGTTGAATTATATAAGACTAATCATGAATACAGTAGAAGTGGAGTTGATTTTCAAAGATGTAATATAAGGTCAAAGTTGGAGTATGATATTAGAAATACCATGGCTAGCATACCACAACCTAGAAATTGATTAGTGAACAAGGAAGGTACAGATGACAGGATGTCCAGATGAGTGTGGAAAGAATTGGAGAATGAGACAGACAAAGTTAGGATGACAGAAACAGAAGAAGAAGAAGAAATAAAGAAAGAGAAAAAAAGAGTTTAGGGAACCAATAGTAGAGGAAGAAATAGAAATAACAAGAATAATAGAAGAAAAATAGAAGAAAGAGGAAGATTTGATTGAGATTAGGATGGTGGAAGAAATGGTTCCAAAAATGTTCCACAAGTATTTGAAAGTATTTGAAAAGAAGAAGTTAAAGAGGATGCCAATAAAAAAGACCTAGGATTATACCATAGATCTCAGAGAAGAATTTGTGCTGAAAAAGGGGAAGATATATCCATTATCAAGGATAGAGAGAAAGGAAGTACAGGAGTTCATGAAGAATCAGTTGAGAAAGAAATATATTAGGCCATTGAAATCACCATAGATATCACTAGTATTTTTTGTGCCAAAGAAAGATAAGAAAAAGAGAATGGTGCAGAACTATCAATACTTCAACAATTGGACAATTAAATAACTACCCATTGCCACTGATTTTGAATTTGATAGATAGTATTGGGAAGAAGAAGAAGTTTATAAAGATGTACCTTAGGTGGAGATATAACAATATTAGGATAAAAGAAGGAGATGAGTAGAAGGTAGCATTTTTAATACCAGAAGGTATTTTTGAGCCATCAGTAATATTCTTTGAACTGACAAACTCACTGGTGACTTTTTAGACTATGATAAATGATTTGCTAAGAGATATGATAGAGACTGAGGATATAGCAGCATTTATTAATAATGTGATGGTAGGAATGGAGACAAAAGAGAGACATGATGAAATTGTGGAGAAAGTACTAAAGAAAATGGTGGAAAATGATTTATTTGTGAAACTGAATAAATGCATATAGAAGATTAGAGAGATTGGGTTTTTAGAAGTTATAATAGGACCAGATGGTGTAAAGATGGAAAAGGAAAAGGTTCAAGAAGTGATAGATTGGCTAATACCAAGAAGTGTGAAGAATGTACAGAAGTTTGAGATTAGCAAACTATTATAGATGGTTTGTCAAGGAATTCACAAGGATAGCAAAACCTTTGCATGAGATAACAAGAAAAGATATGAAGTGAAACTAGAGAGAGAGAGACAACAGAAAGCATTTGAGAAGTTAAAGCAGAAGTTTATGATGGAGTTGGTCTTGGTTACACTAGACATAGATAAAGATATGAAAGTAGAAGCAGATGTGTCAGATTTTGTTATAGGAGGAGTATTATCAATGAAATATGAGGATGAGAAGTGGAGGCTAGTTGCTTATATTTCTAAATTGTTAAATAAGGCTGAAAGAAATTATGAAATTCATGATAAAGAGATGTTAGCAATTATTAGATATTTAGAGACATAGAGGCATTTTTTAGAAGGAGTCAAGGATCAGTTCAAAATCTAAATAGATTACAAAAACTTGAAGTATTTTATAAAAGCTCAGAAGTTAAATTGAAGACAGGCTAGATAGGCTCTATATTTGTCAAGATTTGATTTCACCTTGAAGCATGTAGCTGGCAAGAATATAGAACAAGCAGATAGTTTAAGTAGAAGAGAAGATTAGGCAGAAGGTATAGAGAGAAATAACAAAAATTAGATAATGTTGAAAAAAGAATAGTTAGAAATCAGAACAATGGAAAAGAGATAGTTGTTAATTAAGGAAGTTGAAGAAGAGATTATAAAAAAAATAAAAAAGTCAGAAGTGAAAGATGATGAGATAGTAAAAACAGTAGAAAAGATGAAAAAGGTAGGAGTAAAAGTGTTGAGAAATGATGAGTGGCAAATTGAAGATGACTTAGTGTTGAAAAAGAGAAAGATATAATACTAGTGGAAAAATTAAGACCAAATACAGTTTTAAAAAGACTATGGCAACATATATCAGTGGACCTTATTATGAAGTTACCAATATCAAAGGGCTATGATTCAATTTTGGTGGTATGCAATAGGTTTTTGAAAATGTTATATTTTATTGCAATGATAGAAAAGATAATGGCAGAAGATTTAGCTAAGTTATTTAGAGACGATATGTGAGAGTTACATAAGTTGCCAGAGAGTGTGGTATTAGATAGAGAGCCATAGTTTGTGGTAGAACTGATAAAGGAGTTAAATGAGATGTTAGAGATAGAAACAAAGTTATCTATAGCTTTTCATCTACAGACAGACAGGCAAATGGAGAGGATAAATCAAGAGCTAGAACAGTACTTGAGAATGTACATCAATCATAGACAAAGTAATTGGTTGGAATAGTTAACAACTGCAGAGTTTGCTTTTAACAACAAAGTACATATGTCTGCAAAGTCATCACTGTTCAAAGTTAACTATAGAAGGGAACCAAGAATGGGCTTTGAGATAAGAAAAAGGGAAAAGCATGCAAAAGCAGAGGAGTTTGTGAAAGAGATGAAGAATATACATAAAGAAGCAAAAGCAGCATTGAGAAAATCACAGAAGGAAATGAAAAGATATATGGATAGAAATAGAAAGAAGGTAGTTGAGTATAAGGTGGAAAATAGAGTATTGTTGAGCACAAAAGATTTGATATAACAGATGAGGAATAGAAAGAAGTTGATGGAAAAGTTTGTGAGACTATATAAAATAAAGAAAATAATATCAGAGAATACAGTAGAGGTGGAGTTGCTGGCATTAATGAAAATTTACCCAGTGGTCAATGTGAGTAGAATAACAATGTATCAGAAGTAGGTAGAGAAACAAAATAAGATCCCACCTTCTTTAATAGAAATAAAAGAAGAGAAAGAGTATGAAATAGAGAAAATATTGAATAAGCAAGATGCGAGAGTAAAACTAGTGAGATGGAAGGGATATACAATGGAAGAAGACACTTAGAAAAGATTAGATAATTTAAGAAAGAGATTAAAGAGAAGAAAATAAGATAAGTAGAAAGAAGAAGAGAAAAGAGAAAAGAAAGGGAGTTGAATCCAGAGGTAGATGTATTTAAGAGGAGTGAGTTTCCAGTAAAATATATAGCAAAATCTTTGCTATATACTTCTCCAGTAACTTACTCTTCTTGAATACTTCTGCTTTCAGTTTGACTTTCTCTCTTTCCCCTTCTCTTTTCTTATCTGTACTCTTTTTATTTTCTCCTCTCAAATTTCCCTCTCAAATTTTTTTTACCAAGTCCATTGCATTTTCCAGATTTTCTAATCTCTTCCACATATCTTCTTCTGCTATCTATCCCTTCTATCTTACTAGTTTTACTCTCACATCTTGCTTATTCAATATTTTCTCTATCTCATACTTCTTTTCTCTATCTATTTCTACTAGAAAAGGTGGAATCTTCTTCTGTTTCTCTACCTGCTTCTGATACATCATTATCTACTCACATTTATTACTGGGTGAACTTTCATCGACACTAGTAACTCCAACTCTACCACATTTTCTGATATAAAACATCTTATCTCCTATCTTGTACTTAATTGCCTCCTTCTTATTTCTATCCATATATTTTTTTATTTTCTTCTGCAATTTTACAAATACTGTCTTTGTCTCCTCATGCATTTCTTTCATTTTCTTTACAAACTCCTATGTCTTCACATGTTTCCCTTTTTCTTATTTCAAAGCCCATCCTCAACTCTTATCCATAGTTAAACTTAAATAGTGATGCTTTTGTTGCTGTATGTACCTTGTTATACTACTCTAGTTCTTGATTTGTTCTTTTTGTTTGTTTGTCTATCTATCTGTGAATGAAAAGCTGTTGATAGCTTTGTTTCTATCTCCCACATTTCATTTAACTCCTTCATCAATCCAAATTGAGGCCTCCTATTTAAAATCACACTCTTTAGCAACCCATACAACTTTCACATGTTATCTCTAAACAATCTTGCTAACCCTTCTACTGTAATTTTTTCTGTCATTGCAATAAGATGTGACATTTTCAAAAACCTATTATATACTACCAAAAATGAGTCATGATCTCTAGATATTGGTAATCTTGTAATAAAGATATATCACCACAGTCTTTCTGATATTGTATTCAGTCTCAATCTTCCTGCTAGTATCTCTGCTCTATTCTTCATCCTCTGATACTGATCACATCCCTCTACATATTGTTTTACTTCTTTAGTAACTCCTGGCTACCAATAATTCCTAGTTATTAATTCTGCTATCTTCTACTATTCTCTATGTTCTGCTATTAGTATATCATGATGAAGCTGAATAATTTCCAATCTTAACTTCTTATTCTTTGGAACATATATATTTCTCTCTTTCAATACCAAGTCATCTTCAATCTGCCATTCATCATTCTTCAATACTTTAACCTCTGCCTTTTTCATTTCTTCTACTGCTTTTACTATCTCATTATCCTTTGCTTCTAACTTCTTAATTTTTTTATAATTTCTTCTTCAGCTTCCTCAATCAACAACTATCCCTTATCCATCATTCTAATCTCTGACCACTCCTTTTTTAGCATTACCTGATTTTCATTATTTATCTCTACTTCCTCTGCTTAATCTACTCTTCTACTCAAACTGTTTGTTTGTCCTATACTCTTACCAGCCATATTCTTTAAAGCAAAACCAAATCTCAACAAGTATAATACTCATCTAGCTTACCTTTGATTTAATTTTTGGGCCTTGATAAAATATTTCAAGTTTTTATGGTCTATTCAAATTTCAGACTAATCCTTGGCTCCTTTCAAGAAATGACTCCATACTTCTAAACATCTGATAATTGCTAACATTTCTTTATTGTAAATTTCATAGTTCATTTCAGCCTTATTCAACAACTTTGAAATATAAGCTACTGGCCTTCACTTCTCATTCTCACACTTCATCAACAACATTCCTTCTATAGCAAAGTCAAATGCATCTGTCTCTAATCTTATTTCCTTGTCCAAGTCTAGTGTTACCAAGACTGACTTCATCATAAACTTCTTTTTCAACTTTTCAAATACTCTTTGCTGTCTCTCTTTCCAATTCCACTTCATATCTTTCCTTGTCATCTCATCAAAGGGCTTTGCTATTCTGGCAAAATCCTTGACAAACCCTCTATAATAGTCTGCCAATCCCAAAAACTTTTATACATTCTTTATACTTCTCAGTACTGGCCAATCCACTATTCCCTAAACTTTCTCCTTTTCCATCTTCACTCTATCTAGTTCTATTACTACTCCTAGAAATCTGACTTCTCTAACCTTTCACACACATTTTTTAGGTTTTATAAATAAATCATTTTCCACCAATATCTCCTCCACTATGTTATCATATTCTTCTTTTCTATCTCATCTATTAAATTCAAAATAAGTGGCAATGGATAATTGTTCTTAATTGTCCAACTGTTCAGATATTAATTGTTCAGATATTAATAGTCCTGCACCATCTTCTTCTTCCTATCTTTCTTTAACACAAAGAACACTAGTGACATTTGTGGTGATTTTGATTCTGTACTTCCTCTCTCTTTATCCTTGATAACAGATATATCTTTCCTTTTTTCACAACAAATCCTTCTCTGAAATCTATAGCATGATCCCAGATCTTTCTTATTGGTATCCTCTCTGACTTCTTCTCAAATATTTTCAAACATTTATGAAACCATCTCAGAACCATTTCTTCTACTGTCCTAATCTCAATCAAATTTTCTTTCTTATCTTGCTTTTGCTCTATTATTCTTGCTATTTCTATTTCTTTCTCTGCTACTGGTTTCCTAAGTTCTTTCTTTTTTTCTTTCTGTTTTTTTTTCCCTTCTTTTCTTTTTTCTCTTTCTTCTTTTGTCATCCTAGCTTTGTCTGTCTCATCCACTATTTCTTTCTACACTCCTCTGGGCATCTTGTCATTTGTACTTTTTCTGTTCTCCAATTGATCTCTAGATTATAGTATGCTAACCACAGTATTTTTAATATTGTTATAACTCAAAACTCTTGGAGTTAGATTATAAGATAACCTTGTATTGGGTAATACAAGAGAACTCAATAAAGAGCTTTTTACAAAATTGTCTACCTTATATACTCCTACAGATGGTCTGTGCTAGCTACTGTGCACCCTACCCTAAATGACCATGTGTAAAGTATGAGGCCAACATGTGGTGTCCATGTTGTATGACGTCATTTTGTTCCAGAACCTTCTACTTCCTTATCTTAAATCCTGTGATCAATATTGTGACCACACCATCAGATGTGACTGACGTGACAGTGTGACCAATCACTTCTAACCCTGACTCCAGAGTTCTAAAAATAGAAAAATGAAAAATAACTTGAAAGGAAAATAAAATGAGAAAGAAAATGAAAAAAACTAAGTCCATATTCTTTGATCTTGACAAATATGACACTCCATTTTTGACCTCCTATCACATTTATTGATGTTCTCTCCTTATGTTCCTTGAAAAAAAACTCTACTTCTACCATATACTCTATTGGTTCTTCATAATTAGAAGTACTATCTATATTTCTTACATAGATTGGCCTCTTCAACCTCTTCTTCTTGAATTTGTTCTTTCTTGTAAACTCTAAACTTATTACTAGCTCTGTCATACTATTATTTAATAATGCTTCTACCACAATTTCTTCTTTTTCTTTTTCTTACTTTAATCCAGCCTTTATTGTTACCTCTCTTGACAATTTTTTCTTTTTTTCTATCCTATTGCCATTATTCTTTACTCTTATTTTTTGTACTTCTACTGACTTTTCCTTCTTCAATTTTTTTTCTTTCAGAATTGTCTTTCTATTGTCTTTCCACTTTCTTCTCTTATATTCATCATTCTATCTTTTAATGCTTCAAATTTATTTCAGGACCTTTGTATTGGTTTTTTCTCCTCTCCACATTTCTATAATAATGGGTGATATGCCCAATGTCAGAGTTACAAGAAGTGGACTTCATTCTTTTCTCATTTTTTCTTATTTTTTATTTCTTTTCTCAAGTTATTTTCCTTTTCTCTATTTTTAGCACCTAGGGTTAGGGTCAGTAACAATATAGGTCACGGGGCACAGAGAAGATTCTAAAAGGATGACATTATACCATGTGTAGGCCTCATGGCTAACACATGGTTGTTTAGGATAGGCTAGAGATAGCTAGCACAGACCATGAGAGTTCAGTATATAAAGGTAGACTATACTGTACAGAGTTCTCTATTGAGTTCTCTTATGTAAACCCTATACAAGATTCTTCTTCTGTCTAGCACTAAAGGCTTAAGTCATAACACCCAAAGTCTCCACAACCAAAACATTTCCTTTCTTGTATTACTATTTCACTATTTCTTTCTCTTCTTCTCTCTCATTTCTCCTATCATTTCCACTCCTTCTCTGCTTTTCTTTCTTCTCTTATTTTTATCTCTTCTACTCTTTTCCATTTGTCATCTATCCTTTTCTTCTTCTTTATTCTTTCTTTTCCTACCTTTTCTCATTTTTTCTTCTGTTTTCTTTCTTGCTGCCTTCTTTTTTTCTGATATTTTGCTATTTACAACTCCAATATTTGTCTTTGTAAATTCAACAACATTACATCATTTTCCATTATCTACTTCAACAATCTAGTTGCTTCTTCTTCTCCTACATCTCTGATTAATTTCTCCATATTTATTTAGCTGATACTTTGTAAGTGCTAACCAGTATTCTTTTTATCTAACCTTATACTATCTACTAACTATCTGTCTACTGTCTTACTGACTACTGCCCTAATAAACACTGGCTAATATTCTTAAGAAGAGAATCTCTAAGCTAGATATTTTCTCACTAGATAACACCATTTCTCTATGTAGAAGGATTACAATGGACTTTTAGCCCAAGGCTACTACTTAAAAATATATATGTAAACTATTTCAACACCACTTACTTAAATAATGAGTAACATCTAGACAGTAGTCTGAATCTAATCACTACTATCTATGACTGTTCATACTGAACAGTTAGCTCCCCTTAAACCTAGAATCCAGCTATGAATGGTTTGTAATAATTAAC
>Ga0157364_1003734_pt1 | contig 14892 bp, 13 predicted proteins | sample AttsexASBM2_FD_111476 | JGI IMG/M metagenome (GOLD analysis project Ga0157364, IMG submission 111476) | Fungus gardens microbial communities from leaf cutter ant in Ribeirão Preto, State of São Paulo, Brazil - Atta sexdens ASBM2 | ecosystem: Host-associated > Fungi > Mycelium > Unclassified ... | reverse complement strand
ATACCTGAGTTCTTTATATACCATGAATAATATTAATAATATTAATAAAAACGATATTTAATTTTTCGATGTAATAATTTAATGAATAATCGATGTACTGGTATCAATGATTTAGGTATATAAATAATCTAATTTTTTAAATTAACGCCTACGCATACATATACATATACTTGCAGTATGTATACTTTAAAATATGTTATATATTATGTATAACAAATATTTATAGTTTAATTTTATTTAACTATATATTATAATTGGAATCAATTTAGTTTATTATCGCTTAAACAACGATGTTATCTCTATTTGGATGTTGATCAAAATCAGGTAAGCCGATTGTAGGCATGCTCTCAATAATTTTATGAATCCAATTGACGTACATAGAAACCTATACAATCATAATAAATATCAAACAAAATAATATATAATCTAATAATATTATAAGTTATGTAAATTATTAATATTATAAATAACATAATTTATTAATATAATAAATGATAAATTAATGTAATTATTGTACGTGAAAAAATATAATAAAAAAATATAATAAAATGCATTACAGATTTTATGTAAGGGTAACTTACGGATGACAAAATTATATAATTGTAGCTGGAACTTATTCAACATTTATAAGAATATTTATATTATTATACCTTTGTGAAAACAGCATAGAAATTCGGATCACATACGTTGGTACCCAGTTTTCGTGGGCTCACAGAAACAACTCCGTGAATTTCCCAGACACTGGAATTCGGTCGCTGAAGCACCAAACCTCCACCGCTGTCTCCATTGCATACTCCAGTACCATTCGCCCATCCGGCGCAAAAGGAAGTGTAAGTCAAATATTTTCGGAAATCTCTATTTTGGTTTTTACGACACTCATCGTCGGAAATAATTTTTACTGTAGTTACCCTCAAGACTGAACTAAATGTGTTGTTCTCCGTTAACCCCATGCCTGAAAAATATCTCACGTTCCAGGAACTGTTAAAAAGATCCATTTATTAACTATGATTGTTGCCAATCATAGTTAGCAACATAGATCTTTTTATCTTTAATTAGTGAGCTTTAAACTTGTAGAATTAATTACGTTTCTTTTAAAAGAAATGCGTTACGTGAATAATTTGTAAAGAATTTATAAAGAATTTATTGAACATATTAAATAAAAAAAAAATTATATGTGATATTTTTGATCAAAAATATTTAATTTTCTCAATATCTTTATTCTCTAATTTTATCAAATTTTTTAAATTTACCGGCAACTAGTCCAAGCCCATTGTTTCGTTGATATTCCAGTAATATCGAATCAGAATTCCAAGGAATGCAAACTGGTCTAACAACCATATTAATAGTCACAACTTTTTTCAAAATCAGCAACGCGATATCCGAGCCATAATTACTTTCATAATCTTGATACGCATTCTGCAACTCGATGCTTTCCACATCGATCACTTGCGCGTTTTCCCCTATTTGATTTAAGTCACTCAAGAGAATCCCGAAAGCAACACGTATTGTATCTGCAGCAGTCTTCCAAACGCAATGACCTGCAGTTAACACAACGCGTTCTGCTATCAATGTGCCGCCGCAAAAGAAACTCCACTGACCATCCTCGTGCGAGAAAAGAGTGGCTTGCCACGGTAGTGTCTCTTCTTTTTCAACGCTCCAACCCTTTACAATTAGTGCTGCCGCTAAGAATATTAATATTAATTTCTTATATAAAAGTTTAGATTACCGCGCGTTTTATATATATATGTAATATTATATTATATTTATATTATATTATATTATATTACATTTTATATTATATTCACTTTTAATAAGAAAATTATTCACATTACAATAATTAAAAACAAAGGATATCATATTAAGCACTTCAAAAAGGCTAACTATAATATAAATAGTAACTCGTAAGCCGTAAGAAACTAACCAATCACAATCGAATGTTGAGAGAATAATCGATTATGATTGATTAATTTTTTACAGCTCTTATAGCTTATTATCTTCATTACAGATTGCTTCTAAAAATACTTATGCATTTGCTTTAAATACAACAATTTTAACGAAAACGTTGAACAATTATGGTTTATTAATTTTTTCTAAAAATATAATACTTGCTATAAAAAAGATTTATAAATGACAACACATATTTAATTAGTGTTAATTTTAATTCATTGAAAGTAAGCAGCCTATCGATTGTCAAACCTGTGGAGTCTCTCATCCCACAAACAGGAGTACAACTCAAAAGTGATTGACTCCACATGCCGTCGTGAAGGCACATGACACTGGAAGATCCTTTATGACGCTCATAAAATGCTGGACAATCAAGAAAAACTCTCGTGCCGACTGGGAGGGCCTGGTCACAAGACAACCATCCTTTGTGAGGACCCCACATCGCCTCGCATTGTCTAATCGCATTATGCGCTTCAAACGGCGCTGGACACGTTATTCCTTTCGTCTCATTCTCTGTAATATGTTATATGCGCGATCGATCGTAAAAAAATAATTTATTTGATAGATAAAAAAACAAATCTCGCGTTCCGATCGAATGAACGTTACTTACTGAAGGTACAACTCGGGACATTGGGATACCATCGATTATTTTGACAGTAAATTTCACTGGCACCTTGCAAGAAGCCTTCGACGTCGCAGACATAGTCAAGGCGAGTGAGCTCGGGAACGACTTCTCCCGGTCGACATCTGGAGCATCCGCTTACGTTGTAATGGGTTCCCGCTTTTGCGGCGGGCAATCGACAGGCACCTTCTGGCAACGTTATCCCGCATAACGACTCATCCTCGTCGCTCCAGTCGTGACAATTAAGTTGAGAATTACACTTCAATTCCGGTCGAATGCATCCGCCATAAGCGCAACGAAACCAATTTTCAGGACATCTGTAGTAAAAATAATGATTACTAAAGAGCACAAAAAAATTGTGTCAAATTACTTAGATTAGGTATTTCTTATAGATTTTCAGTCGTAAAAAACAATGAGTCTATTTTCTATTAAGTTTTAAAGTTATTTTGAATTTTAGGAAAAATCAATGATTATTGTTTTTTGTGACTGAAAATCTATTCTAATTAGAGTTACTTGACACAAATTTTTCTGACTTTCTGGTTATTAATGATCTCTATTAATTAATATGTAGTCACGAAAAATAGTTTTCATATTCTGGAAATATTGGAAATGGATATTTTGCAGAGAATTCTCATAATTTAAATGAAAATAACGAATATTGACTGAAAAAAATCAATTTTTAATAAAATAATTAATCTCTTAGAATTAATATAAAATCTTTTAATCATAAAATTAAATTACAGAGAAATTACTCAATCTAAGTCGCGAATTATTTTTAATGTACATACTCATGTGCTTCGCACAGTTTTGCACTTTCATCAGATGCATCTGCGCAGTGACGAATACCATCGCACACTTTAGTCATCGGTAAACATTGCCGTCTATTCTGGCATGTGAATTCTTGATCTCTACAAAAATAGAAAATAAACTATCCGAATTTTGATTTTTTAATCAACAAGAAATAAGTCAATTAACCGGCATTCGTATTGCGAACATTCGTGATCCTCACAATTGACAGCCGCGCATGTACTCGAGTCTTCGTCGGTGCCGTCGACGCAATCCTTCACACCGTCGCAAACCACTTCCTGATGAACGCAACCTCCGTACGAACAACGGAACGTATACTCAGGACATGTATATTCGCGACAGAATGTCGCATTCTCATCGCTCCCATCTGAACAATCTTTGTAGCCTTGATAAAAGCGGAAGGATAAAATTTTTCAAGTATAAAAAAAATAAAATATTACATTATATTGCATAATTTTATATCAGAATAAAACTTAACAAAATTAATCTGATAATTACAGACCATTGCACACCTCGGCGAAAGGTACGCACTCTTGATAAATAGTAGAAGAACATTGGAAATCTCTGTCAGAACAAATATCATTAGCGCCTCGGTCACAAGCGATTTCATCGCTAGCGTCTATACAATCTATCAGACCATTGCATCGCGCAATACGACTCACGCAGGCACCGTAATTGCATCTGTACATATAAGTGGGACACCTGCAAAAAAGCTTTAATAATGTAATATTTCATAATGATTGTTCAAATTGTTGTATATTACATTATTGTTTAAATTATTACAATATATTCTGTTAATTACATTTTCAGATAACATTTATGTTGCTCAAGATATCTGAAAAACGTTTTTTAGATGTCTTATGTCTAAAAGATATCTAAATGTGCACGTCTGTAATGCATGTTATCTGAGATTTTTTTCAATATAATTAATAGAACATGAAGCTGATAACATGAAATCGTGATTCATGCATGCGTGCGTGGAAGCTAATATGCATACATAAATCCACAAATGCATTTTTTTTTAGATATTAAAAGTATTTTAGCAAAAGAATGCCACAACGTTGTAACAAAAAAGTTAAATATGTAAAATGTTTTTAAGACTTTTCTCGAATATATGATAGAGATAGGCACAGTAAAGTAAAAAAAATAGTCTTATCAGTACTTTAACTGTTTTATCTTTAGTTGGAAAAATATCCGGTTTTTTTGCGATACCCCCTGGTTTAGTGACTAATGGCGGAAGTTAACGGAAAATATCTTCTTACACAACATGACGGCAAAGTGTTCCGATTTCGTCCGACGAGTCCGGACAATGAGGGATACCATCGCAAACATTCACTAATGGCATTACGGTGCCGTCCACACAAATAAATGTCAATGATGAATACACTTGGCTATTCTCTTCTGCGATAACATGTATCCTACTAAATCCTGCAAACTCGCGTATATTAATAATCCCGTCACGATTACACTATGCACGTACGTTCATAATACCAATGTACTCTTTAATGCGAGATTAAATATCCTCAATATAATATGCAACCATTATGATCCTTTATTATGCATGCGCTTTATTATGTACAAACGTACCGAGGATCGTTGTAATTAATGCGATCATCTCTAAAGAGTAATCACTACTTCTAAAAATTAAGATTGCTCCTCTCGACACAGACTTAAGCGAAAATACATAGCCTTCGGTTCAATATATACTCGTAATTATCTGACAAATTATTCTGGCACTCGTACGTGCATAATTTTTATAGCAGCATGAAAAATTGTATATTTTGTTCGTCTGGACACAATAGAATACCGCATGAATGCTGTTTCCTTATTATCAAAAACAAAAAAGTACAAGCTGCAAAGCATTATTCTACTTTGCGTTTCTAATATACGAAAATATGTTTACGTTACTTTATCTTTATTCTTTTTCTTTATCTTCGAATGACGATGGAAGGATTCGAAATTAGAATAAAATAAGCCTATACTTTATGAGATTTATTTTAGATATGATATACTTTTAATATTCTAAGTAAATCTTAGAAATTGTAAATTTAATTAACGCTATAAATCCTTCAAAATTTTGTTATCATTGTCGTATATATTTCAAATTTTGATAATCATCTTTTATTTATTGATCAAATAAAGTTCTACAATATCTATTGGCTATTAAAAATTCATTTGTATTACCAACAATTATTGGCTACAGATTATATTTCTCGGAACAAGTAAAACTGTAAAAAAACAAGATATACTTGTCTTTTTTGTATTGAAAATTTAAGGGAATTGATATTCATTGATATTTAGTCATCAGTTGGCTGATATCTTCGTGGAAAGCTATCATCTGATAAACGAGTAATATATATTGCTTATCTTGGAATATACTCATCATTGACGACTCAACATTGTTCGTCATGATGTAATTAAAGAAACATTAAAGACAACTTCCGAAAATGTAAACCATGATAATAGGTCTTAAAAACAGGTCATAGAAATAAGACGGAGCAATAATTTTAATCGCGTATATGCATCTATGTAGCTACCTCTCGAATTTCTGATTAATATAACGTAAGAGTCCAAATTTAAAATTTATTTAATTTATTTATGTTTAGTTACAATTATATATTTAATTACACATATATCATAACATATTAATACATTTATGTACTTATTATAAAATTACAAATTAGATTTATAATTAGATTTATAATTATGTAGAATTTCAGCAGCCTTATTTAATATTCCTACAAACCATTGGAAGTGGACTTGTGTTAAATACATTGTTTCCACAATCGATGATTTGCACTAATGATCTGATTCTCAAAGGATAGGACAGCATGGATACAGAAATAATGATAGTAATATATTGGCATATGTACGTATACTATATAGGGCGTGTGCGTTCGTTATCGGAGGCTTCTTATCGTTCGGTTTGTGAGAAGAGGCACACCTAGTTCCTCTTTGCAGTTCATGTTGAAAAACACTCAATCGCTCCAACGATTCAATCGCTCCAGTTCGTATTAAACTCTCGCTGGATATTGTCTCTAGATCAGCAAGGAATGGAGAATCTCGTTTGGGTAATTTTGCTCGTTGCAGCTGCACATGCGCAAGATTTAGAGAAAAGACATTTTTGTAAGTAAATTTATTTTATATCAAAATTATCTATTTATTATATTTTAAACCTACCCATTTATACAAAAATTGTAATAAATTTTTTGTATTTTATCACTTATAATAATTTAAATACAAATTTTAAAAACAAATAGTGATTCTGAAGTATGTTCATCACAAGTTTATTTTGTCTTTACTGCTTATTAAACTTGATCTGGATGAAGTCTCTGAACGTAGTTCTAAAGAAGAATTTTTCAATCTTTATATTAGAAAGATGATAAAATTCATATTATTATATTAACGGATACATTTTCGTGCAATTGAAATGTATGAACATTCAACTTTACTTTAGAGAAATTTAAATCAGCAATTTATGATAACGCTTATTTTTTACATTATTATCAAGGATCAAATAAACGGATATCTTGAGAATGATCAAATTATTTGATTGCAATTGACGTAACATCCTACCGATGTAAAATATGTTACAGTTATTATTTTATATTATAAATATATTATTATCCTGTCATCTTTTCACATCATATAAATCTTCTGGGAAATATTATTAAGTTTTTGTGACTCCTGATACATAAACAAACAAAATTAGACTTTGATGCAGTGCACACATATAAAATCAAATATCGAGAAAATGATAACATTGTACGAATTAAAGAGAGCTTGAAGTAAACTTAATAAAATTATTGATAAAAATATATTTAGTATTTAAAATAAAAAAATTAGAAAATAAAGAGTATTTCGATAATTATTATTCATTTTTATTATTCCTCATTAATTATTTAATTAAATTATATATTTATATCTGATTGAACTTCTCCCTCTTTCTTCTTCTTTTCCTTTTAATATATAAATAGACATTTAATATATAAATAGACGTTTCTAGAGCATCAAAATATATTGTGATAAATGCCGCATTGTTTCCACAATCGATAATAAATCTGATATCTGATAAATTTGTATGTCAATCGATTCACAATTTTTTAGACAAATTCTGCGCACCCGTTGATGTAGTAACCGAATCTTCATGCATCGCTGTGCAACGAGGAAATTCTGAAGTGTCGTGTTTGAGCGTGTCGGACAGTTCCGAGTGCGCTATTCGCTTAGCTGAAGGCAAAGCCGATTTCGGTGTTTTTAATGCAGAAGAATTGTTATTGATAAACCAATTCTATCCATCTGACATCGAACCTATTATTCAACTAAGGCATAGGACCAAACAGTTAGGTAGTAGAAAACTTTAAAAAGAATTTATAGTGAAGATGAAATTAGTATTTGTAGACGCCAATTAGATATATGACTGAAAATTAAATTTGATTTATAATGAATAAAAAATCTGGATTAGTAATAAACATAAAATTATTGGAGATTAATACGCGAAGTTTTATCAAGTTAAAAATTAATAATTTAGAATCAAACATAAAATATTAATAATAAATTAATTAAAACATATTGCTTAATAATATTCTTGAGACTTCCACGGGTCCTTTCTACATAAAGATTATGCGTTTCGCGGGTTTCTTCCGTGTCCAGATCCATTCTTGGAATGCTAATGTTTCGTGAAGTTTATTTACAATATCAGGCTACTCTTCGTCCTGATGAAGTGAACTGCAAGGTTCACGAAACGCATAATCTTTACATATTGCTTAATGTTTTTGGAGTATAACTTTCTTGGAACTATGAATTATCATTAACAGTCTCCTCTGAAATTAATTAAAAGCCAAATTAATTAAAAACAACTTAAATTCCAAATCGTTTTCAAAAATGATATTTTGTTATTGATTATTAAACAAGTATTAAATTTAGTATTAAATTTAAAATAAATATTTAAATAACAATACTTTCTTAAATTCTTAAATTCTTCAGTATGATAATAAACATATGTATATGTATAAACATACATGTATGATAATAAACATAAATATATAAACATAATTTAATTTCCACAGAAGAGTTTGAATTTCAAATGGTAGCAGTGATCCCCACAGATCCAACGTTCATACACATAACTCCTCGCGAACGTCTCGAACGTTTAAAAGATAATGGATTTTGCCATCCTGGTTTTAGTCAATCTCAATGGTTGAATGATTATATTCTCAAGTATTTTGAAAACACATTGTCAGTGAATCCTCTGCAGTGCCAAGATAATGTAACCGTTATTGAGAACGAGATCATAAATCTCAAGAATTTCTTTGGAAAAGCTTGTAGACCAGGCGAATGGGCCTCTAATAAGGCAATCGATCAAGAACTAAGTAAGTAAAATTTTTTATGTTAAAATAATCTTATTTTCTTGTATTACATTTTCTTGCATTTACCTATTATAATTACCTGTTATAAACTTCTACTTAAAAAACAAAAAATTTTAAGTTAAAATTTTGAAGATTACATAAGTTCAAAAATAAAAAAATAACTATTTCTAAAAGGTATATAATTAATAATAATATATTTCTCAGAGGAGAAATATCCAGAATTATGTGCTCTTTGTGACGACACGGCGGCTTGTAGTTATGATAATAAGCAGCATCACGGACATTTCGGAGCGCTGCAGTGTCTAACTCAAAGTCGTGGTAAAGTGGCATATGTAGCACTTCACTACGTTCAGAAATATCTTCAAGTAAGTAGGGTGTTTCATTTTTATTTAAAACAACAGTTACAATCGTAATGCATAGAAGCATCATGTAGAGCAGTTATTAATTATATTGATTTATTATATGATATTATATATTAATTATTTGTTGTATGTTCCAGACAAATGAATCGTATCAGTTTTTATGTCCAGATGGCAGTATTCTTCCTTTATCCACCTCAAATCCTTGCGCGTGGCTCCAACAACCGTGGAGCGTCGTAGCAGTTAGAAAGTAAGCGAATAGTAGTCAAGATAAATGAGAAAAAGCTTTTCTTTCACATTTTTCGAAAATGTATTCTAAAAATCACTCAAGGTCTCTTTTTGAAATAACCCGCTTGGATGTATCTTGATTCGCTTTTTTCAGAGAAGTCGCAAAATCTCTTAAAGAAAACTTATGGAACTGGCTACATAAACCGAATTCAGACTGGACAAAGAGTTTAAGCCGAATTATACAAGAGGATAGCAAGGGTGTAGATTTGACAAAAATGACTATAGCTGCGTATTTAAAGGGAAGAGAAATCGATGTTGAAAATATTAAAACCTGTGGCAAGACCATTCGTTGGTGCACGATTGGTGATTCGGAGACTAATAAGTGCAAATGGGTGGCGAAAGCAGCGAAAGCTCTAGGTGTGGCACCGAGCATTTCTTGTATCATGTCAAATTCTATATTTCAATGTTTCCGCGATATAAAAGAAAATCGAACAGATATAATCGTCATTGATTCCAACTATGGTTACCTGGCACGAAAGTAAGTAAAAAATGTAAAGTATCGACGAAATTTTGATAAATATATATATGTGAAATATATGTATGTGTTATGGCATTACTTGACATTTCTTTAATTTGCTTGCAGAGTATATAATCTGTCGACGATTTTATACAGCGAAACTGAAATGGATAAGAATAGTGTGACATTCGCTGTGATGCGTGAGCCTAAAGAGGATAATTATCTCATAAAGAATTTCCAAGATTTAAATAGCAAAAAGGCATGTTTCCCTGAATACGGCGGTCTTAGCTGGTTGAGTTTCATCAATGCTGCAAGACAAAACAATATCATCTCGTCTAAATCCTGTGACTATCCATTATTGGTGTCCGAACTGTTTTCGGGTGCTTGTACCCCTGGAATAGAAGATTTCGATCACTCGAGCATTGCCATTCCATCGAACGTATCATCTAAACTTTGCTCGGCTTGTAAAAATCAAAATGATTCGTCTTGTGCAGCGAATGAAACTAATCGTTATTACGGTGACAAAGGAGCCATACAATGCCTAATTGATGAAACCGGCGATATAGCATTTATTGAGGCGACAAATATGTTCACAATCAGTAATAAAAAGCAATATAATATTATATAGAAGTATTATTATAGAAACTTATTATATAGAAAATAATATTATTATATATTTATATATTTTTTATTTTTTATTTTATATATTTTATATATTATATATTTATTATAGAAGTTATTGAAACTTAAGAAAACATTTATCATCAATTCTTTTAATTTCAAAGATCATTTTACAGAATGCTTTTAATACATTAATTTTTCAAATATTAATGTAATAAATAGTTTCTTCAAATTTATTTTGTAATATTTATTTTTATAGCTTTTTATTTATTCACAGAAAAATTACAGAAAATATTTTTACTAAATTTAAACGATGCATTATTTTTAATATTTTTTATTTAGTTAATAATTATTAAATTATTATTATAGTCGAACCAAACAAGTACCGTATCCTGTGCAAAAATGGAAGTTTGGCCCAACAATCAGGACTTAATGTTGACGAACAGTGTGCATTATCGGTGACAATTGATAGCGAGGTAAATAATTTTTTTGAAGAAAGAATTTTGAAGAAAGATCTCATTTATACATAATATTTAATCTAATAAAAGAATATTATATAACTTTTTATATTATTTAATCAATATTTTTAATGAAGAAATCGAGAAATCAAATATCTCTGTTAAAAACTCTTATTATTATTGATTCAGTAATTATGTACAATTTTATCATTAATTAAATACAAAAGATATATGTAGAGATATAAAATTAATTTAAAAAATATATTAATATAGGACAAAAACAAAAATATCAGTTCAAGATAATAATAAAAAGGTTATATAGTGTATTAAATTTACGATAGTTCTTTGCACCAATTGAATAAACTATAATGTTTTCAGATTGTTGGCCGTAAGAAAGATGATGAAGAAATCTCTAGAACGGATACTATTTTAGCTTTATTAAAATTGGAAGACTGGTTAGGATATCGTGTAAACGCTCGAAGATCAATTCATATTTACGGACCATTCAACGGCGAGAGAAATCTTCTCTTCAAAGATTCTTCGGTCGGCTTGATTTCCACATCGTCGACAAAGGAATCAGTGGTTGCCTATAAAGAACTTCTTGATAACATTGAAAAGTGCTCGGGTTCTTCTTTAGCCACCGCTAATTTAATCTTTATAATCCTAGTTGCACTTTATCACCTTCTTTCCAGTCACGTACACTAATTTTCTTTGCATTGTTAAATCTAATATTTACAATATTTACGTAATACATTACGCCATACGTAACTGCTAAACATTAATTATACTTCTGTACTTTTTACAAAAAAACAAAAGTAATACATTTCTTTATTATTTTAGACATTAAAATATGACTGTTATTATTTTAATAAAATAAAAAAAGTATTATTACTTTTCTATATAATTAAAAAATATTTATTTATATCATTTATTCCACACATACATATATCATATTCCTCTATTTTACAGAACTTTCTTTTGCAAATTTAAAAAGAAAATAGTCAGAAAGAAACAAATTACATTACAATTTTCTTTTTTTTACTTTAAAAAAGAGGAACTGATATAGGTATATTTCTCGAAAAAAGTTGTTTCATAATTATATGTATTATATAAAAATATATAAAATTATACATAATTATATGATAAAATATGTCCATATATATATATATATATGTATATATATATATATATTAGTAAAAAGAAATCCATTATTTTTCCATTCAATTTCATACAAAAATAATGGATTTCTTTTTACTATATTTAATATATATATATTTTCCCGTTCTAATACACATTGTGTATTCACATTTACGGTCTTAAAAAATTTTTTGTTTAATATATTTTTTAATTGTGTTTCTTTTATATGTGTAATAAAATTTATATATATGGATGTATAATAATATTGATATAATAAATTCATAACGTAAGAATCTGTATTGCCCAGTAAGTAACATCATATAGTTCATATTTTGAAAATCTGATCAGATGTCGCCATCATCAACGAAACACTTTCAACATGGATGTTTTATTCGAGTCGCACTACTGTTGAAAGAATCTGGTTTGATTTTATTGTGCTCTTGAGTGTTTTGAATCAAAGTGAATTGAATTTAAAAATAGAAATGGAAACAATATTGGAGCAACAACGACGATATCATGAAGAAAGAGAACGATTAATGGACGCGATGGTGAAAGAGATGTTACATAAAAAAGCGGGACATCGTGAGAACATCAATTCGGAGCATCGTTTGAAGATGTTACTGGATCAGTTTATGGATAGTACAATGCATTTGCAAGACTTGTATGAAGATAAGGATGGACAGAGAAAAGAAGAAGTATGTTGGTTTAAGATTTTAAATATTACAGTTTATATATAGATGAAAAAATTAAAATCTTTAATTTTAATGATTTCTAACCTTTCTAACGACTGTCGATTCATGAGTCGAAAAATAAGTTCCAATTCCTCGTTTATTATTTTAGGTTCAAGCACTCTCCGGTCCAAATGAATTCTCAGAATTTTACTCACGTTTGAAGTCAATAAAAGAATTCTATCGACGACATCCTAATGAGATTAGTGTTCCTATGTCTGTTGAATTCGAGGAATTGGCTAAGATGAGAGAAAATCCAACCGAAGAATTGTCCAATCTCGTTGAGTTTACAGATGAAGAAGGTTATGGAAAATATCTTGATCTTCACGAGTGTTATCAAAAATACATTAATCTTAAAGGGATAGAAAAAATAGATTATATAACTTACTTGTCGACTTTTGATCACTTATTCGATATTCCTAGAGAAAGAAAGAATGCAGAGTATCAGAGATATGTCGAGACCCTGTTAGGATATCTGACAGATTATCTGAACAGAGTCAGACCTCTGCTCGATATAAGTACAGAGATTGAAGAAGCTAATAAGGATTTTCAAATTCAGTGGGAGAAGAATACTTTTCCTGGTTGGCCTAAAGAAACTGGAAGTGCTCTGACTCATGTTGGAGCACATTTGGAACTGTCTGCATTTTCATCTTGGGAAGAACTAGCGTCTCTTGGTTTGGATAGATTAAAATCAGCTTTGATGGCACTAGGACTCAAATGTGGAGGTACTCTGGAGGAACGGGCGCAAAGACTTTTCAGCACAAAAGGTGAAGCCTCCTTAGATCCCAATCTGTTAGCCAAGAATAGAAAGGGAAAATCAGCTAAAGGCAAAGATTCCGAGAAGCAAAAGGAAATTGCACGATTTGAGGCTCACGTATATAAGCTCGCTGAATTAGTATCCAGTCAACGAGTGGCTACGAAAGAAAATGTACAAAGAAAACAAGCGAGAACCGAGGGTGAAAGGGGAGATTCTGATGCAGAAGCAAGTGCAAGCGAATCAGAAGAAGAAGACGACAACGAGGTTCCATATAATCCAAAAAATTTACCATTGGGTTGGGACGGAAAGCCTATACCTTATTGGTTGTACAAGCTGCATGGCTTAAATATCAGTTACAACTGTGAGATTTGTGGAAATTTTACGTATAAAGGTCCGAAAGCATTCCAAAGACATTTTGCGGAATGGAGACATGCACATGGCATGCGTTGTCTTGGCATTCCGAATACAGCGCACTTTGCTAATGTCACTCAGATTGAAGACGCTCTTGCTTTGTGGGAAAAACTGAAAGCGCAGAAACAAGCCGAGCGTTGGCAACCAGAACAGGAAGAAGAATTTGAAGATTCGCTTGGCAATGTAGTCAATCGTAAAACATACGAAGATCTCAAAAGACAAGGTCTGCTATAAAGATATAAAATATATCTAAAAATATTATTGTAATTTTTGAGTATCAACTGCATCACTAATTGTTTATTATTCCACTTGATCATTAAAACGTTTTCACAATGAAATACTTTCTTATCCACTTATTTCGTTTATTGTGTTATTATCTTAAAATTTGGATTTAAATAACCAAAGAATAATATTATTCACATGAGTATGCATTTATATGTATGCATAAAGAAATATTTTATTTTAAATTATTTCTGAGATTATTTTGAAAAGAAAGTTGTAAATAAAAGTAAGATTTTTTTATAGATCCAAAATAATCTCAAATTTAGAAAAGGATATCTTCTTGAAAAGCTATGAAAAAGCCAGACATTTATTTAAATGTAATTTTTTAAATGCGATTATTATCCTTTTATAAAGATTAAAATTTACAGAAATTTTAATTTTTCTTTTTCACGTGCGTGTATGAAGGCACATTTCTGAACATGATTGTTTAATTTACATTAAAGATAATGAAACCTACTCTGCCTACTAGATAAATAAGATTAAAGAGATCTAATGCTATATGTAAGCATTTTGGTTACATTCACTAAAAATATATTTTTATAAGCCCGCGATTATAGATAACATATAACTCGTAGAACGCAGAATAGAATATTATATTTTAATTTTATTTGCTATACATTTGTGTGTGTGTGTGTGTGTGTGTGTGTGTGTGTGT
>Ga0157364_1003733_pt1 | contig 14892 bp, 5 predicted proteins | sample AttsexASBM2_FD_111476 | JGI IMG/M metagenome (GOLD analysis project Ga0157364, IMG submission 111476) | Fungus gardens microbial communities from leaf cutter ant in Ribeirão Preto, State of São Paulo, Brazil - Atta sexdens ASBM2 | ecosystem: Host-associated > Fungi > Mycelium > Unclassified ... | reverse complement strand
TATATTATTAAATTTATAATATTAATTTATACCCAATTTGAATTATTTTTAATCATTTCGTTATTGCTCTCACTCATTATATCGTTAATTTGATTAAAACAATGGAGTTAAACAATTTAACTCAAGAAAATGTATTAAATTTGACTCAAATTTTATTATTTATTATTTACTAAATGCATATGTTATGAACGATTTTGAAACTATAATCACAGAAATTAATTGATTAACATTTTGACACATAGACGTTAAAAATACAACAAAATGTATTTAATTCAGGGAATTAGGTTACCATGGCTCTGTTGATATCTAATAGTATATGTTATTTGTGGAAAATATAAGAAAAATTCCAGATATTCTTCTCTTGATGATTCATAAACACAAATTTTAAATAAAATGACTTGTTTGAATAATTAAAAAACCGATATATCTTTGAATTAACCGCTATAAATTAATTTCAATAGCCTATAACCGGTATAAACTTTTTTATTCGTCTATGCGTCGTCGAAAATGCTGATGAAGTTTTTAGATATTTCCTTCTTGATGATTCATAAACGCGCATTTTTAGTAAACGACTCATTTAAATATCTATAGAACCGATATTTTTGAATCGTTATCGCTAATCGTATCTAGCAGTCCGGCTGTAGCGATAGACGGTAGGTTGATTGGAACGCGAAATCGAACGCATGATCGACCCTTAACTCACGCGAACCAGACAGTTTCGCCGAGCTTATCGCGAAATCGCGGCACGTGCCGGCGCGATAATTTCGGCGGCACGCCGCAGCTTTGGCGAACGGAACAGAACAGCGATTTCGTCGAAGCGGTTTCGCCCATCGGCGACGGCGGGACGAGAGCGTGCCGATCGAAACCGCGCGCGCGGAGAGCAGTCGCTACGTGAACAGCGTGCGAAAACGGGGCTTACCAGGCGGTATTTGCGGACGACGAGATTATTGAATTTATGGGAAAGACGGTGGAAAGAGAGAGAATTTCGAGTCGTGAGAGGCGCACGTATCCACCGCGTAGAACGAATCGCACACGACGGAGGAAGCGCGACTTATGCGTTATACGCACATCGCGTGGCTGTTGTGTATATCCGGCCGTATCTCTCCGCCATGGTGTTTGCTGGAGATTTAACGTAAGCATCTGCAATCCCATAAATCCCCGCCCTTTTACAATGTTGCGACCGCGACTCGCCACAATCATTACGATTTACCGTGACGACTGCGGAATATAATAATACGTAGGGGGGATGATGACGAATTTTAAAAGATCGATATCGCGAAGATGATTAGTTTCTATAATTTACTTTTATATTTCATCTCTTAAAATTGACGACAAACTTACAAGGATACATCGCGAGATATCCTCGAGTTTTGGAAAAGTTTTTGATTACACATTAAAAGAGCACATCTTAATTAACGGCTTTAAAATTAAAATTATGTTTTGAATAAAAGTGTCTACAGAAAACTTAATTCTAAAGTTGAAAAATGTGAATTATTATAGTCATTTTTTTTTCTAAATTAAAAAATGTATAATAAGTAACGAAATAATATTAAAAAGTATAAAATTTCTGTTTCTGTTGAATTGAAATATGGAAAAATATCTCTTCAAAAATTTTATCATTTCAAAGTATGTCTTTGTCATCATATTTCAATATTTCAATGTCCAATACAATATATAATTATTATTAAATATTATTAATATACTAATCTTGTAATCTTCGTATTTTGAGGAATAATTGACACGATAAAAATATTCAGAAAAAAGATATATTTTTAAAAGATACAATTTAAAGATTAGAAAACGCGCGGATGTTATCGCGAGTTAATTAGCGTGATAGGCTTTTTCGAGCGCTCTTTCTTAAGGGAAGCAATAATGACAAGGCATTCTCCTTACGCTATACCTTGATAAAAATAATTCCTATTTCGCTGAACTTGATCGCAAGGCTTCCTAACGACAGGAAGGCGATATACACTTCGGCCCGAAGTGTATACACGTGTGTCACGTACGCTATTACAACGACATATCTCGAACAGGGTAAGAGAGTCGGTTACCGACCTTGCCTTATCGCGCAGCTTTGTGACTCAGGACTATCGAGAAAGCAGTAAAACTTTATCGCAACGTCAATTTCAACGCGCGGACGTGGACGTATGTACATCGTGCGACACGCTTACCAATCATCGTGGAATGCATCCGCGCTTACGCTCCACACGATCCTGTCACGTGGACGAATCCCCAACAATCTCAATTTTCATTGATTTGACTAAAGCTTGAATTTTTATTCTCTCTAATTAAATTGATTAGACTGAACCTAATGATAATATAAAAATTGTCGTTCTAGCTAGAATTAATGTCACTAAATTAATGATTTTATAATGAGTATTTTAAAAGTTTAAAATCATCAATTTAGTAATTAATCGTAGCTAGGAAAAGTAATTTTTTTTACATCATTATCAATAAATTAGGTGAGATTAAATTTAATTCATAAGTTAATTAAAAAATGAAAAATAAAAATCTTTTTAGAGTGTCGATAATCGAAATATTCCAGGAAAATAATTTGCTTTAATTAATTCCAAGATAATTGCATCTTTAAAATGCAAGAAATATAAATTTAATCCTCTTAAATTTGCTGTAAATTATAAATTAAAACGCAAATAAAACTTGAATTTCGAATAGTAGTGATCTGATAATTAAAAAATCAATGAAAGAACAGTATATTTTGAGAGAAAAACTCATCACTTGCTAAGAAATGTTAAAGTCGTTGCGCCAGAAGGTTTACGTTTATATGAAGACAAATTCACTCTCACTCGTAACATTTCATCTAAAATAGAGAGACAGAGATTTAAACATTCACCCGTTTTGGAATAGCGTCGGATGTTCTGAACGCGATCATGTATAGGTGTGATCGCGATTATCAACTATAAGATTTGATTTACGTAACAACAAAGGTGTCGAATGTACTCTCAGCGTCTATTGTTGAAGCATCGTAGGACGAACCGTCGTCGATTGTATCTCGTAAGTAAGCGCGGTTAAGCAATGACCTATCACGATAGAGGCATTCTCAAAGATCACGTGAAACTCAAGAAAAAAAAATGGAGAAAATCATACGCATGATCTTCCTCATAAATGAAATGGCTACACGATCTATTAAATCGCACTTGTGTACGCAGCTGAAATTACAGAATTTAATTGTATCTATATATATATAATATATATTTTTACATTTGAATATCACCAAAACTCGTTTTGTCCGAAAAATGATATTTTTTCTTATCAATTATTGTAATTATTTTTATCTCTTTATGAACAACACAAAAAATATTTTTAAAAACATGTAAAAGTTTTTAGAAAAATTTATCGTTATGGAATTCTTGCACCATATACAGTCGTTATTTTTTTTTTTGTTACAAAATGGCTTTTAAATATGGCCTTTTTTTAGTATCTCCGAGATTGGCGAAATTGTTAATACGCTGTAGTTGATACGCATGATGTTACAATTTAAATAACAGGAGGAACTGGGCGTTGCAGCTTACAGTTTTACGCTAATCTTAACATGGACTTAGTACCGCTACGGGACCGTTTCTTCGTGATGAGAACGCGTTAACTTTTGCAATAAACGTCTCTATCTGGTCGCGGCGTTTCTCGCGGCGCGATACGGCCGATCATCCACGCGTGTCTCTCTATGCGTTAAAACGCGATCGAGCGTGTACACGCGCGAGAAGGCTGCGAAACCCGTCTTTAAGGGCCGTATCGGCGCGTGAAATGCAGAGGTTCTGACCGTATTTATGACTATCGGTAGTATATCGTGTGAGTAACGTTGCATAAAATATGATTTAAAGACCTTTGAACTCATCTACCTCTCTCGTATAATGCCAACGGCTCGAGAATCGGCCTCGCGAGAACGCAAAAGAGCGTGTACGCGCGCGTGTCGATTCGCGTATTTGCACCTGCGATAACGCACCGCGAGCGGATTGTGAAGCTTGTACGCGTGTGCATGCGTGTATACGTGCGTGTGGATGGACGAGCGTACACGCGGTCGACGAGGTGCCTATCGATCTTCCTACACCTTTCCTCAACGGTTATTCTACGTATGCAACTCGTCTTTCTCCCTCTCAGTTAGAGATCGGAGCGCTGCATTCGAAGATATATCGACGTTCTCTTACATCCATACATGAAACTTCTGATGTTCTCTCATAAACGATGAACTATAGCCCTAAATAAATATCGAGCCACGCCACCGTCTCTCTTGGCTCTTTTCTGTTTGACTTCTTTCGTATATTTCTATGGAAAGAATGGTTTTGCTGAAGTAAGAAAAATTTTTTATTTAAATTAAAAATCTGGAAATAACTTTGTTGGATAACTATTAAAATAATTATGTAACACACTCAGTGTTGCAAAAAATTTTAACGTTCTAGCAATCACTTGAGAATCCTATATAATTTTGTTAATATAAAAAAATAATTTTGTAGCTCCAAGAATAAATTAAATATAAGTAAAATGTTCAATATGAATCTCCGCGATTGTTGAAATAATAATATATTTATAAGATGTTAAAATATAATTAGAATATATTTATCAACAAAGTTAACTGCAAACACTTTGACTTTAAATTTGAATCCTCTTCAGTGCGAAAACTAAGTACAAACTACTGATTAATTACTGATAATTATTTTGATAACTCAGCAAAATTATTTTCAGAGGTATTTCTAGCCAAATGTTTAGATATTTCAGCAGAAATTTTCCCGTGTAAATTCAAAAACTTAGTTCTTGGTAATTCGGATTGTAGGTGAACATTAGAATGTGATTAAGATTAGAAGAAAACCTTGGAACGAAAAGACTAAAAGAAATCTATCGTAGTTGAGGCTTCGCTCCTATTAGTCAACTAACTACGTCGGCCAATCGTAACACAACGGGTGCGTGCGTAAAAAGCATTGTGAATTACGGCACGGATGCCGCACATCAAGTTTAATCGCTAACCTAGTTTCTTAGCGTTAACAAAATAGGCGCGGCTCAATATCCCGCAAAGATTTCGCATTGCGAGATGCTCAAGCTATTGTGTACGCGATCAGAATTAAATTCTTATTCATATTTTTGTCGAATCGGCATGCAACGCCAATTCATTTATTTACGAAGGATAAACTGACGTTCAGCTTTACTACACGATTGATTAAATTTAATCCTCCGATGTTCTTAATTCAATATCTTCGGACGTAGAGAGAGAGAGACGGAAATTTCCAGACAGATTTTTCAGGTTTGGCGAGAGACTGTCAGAATGACAGGCACTTGACAAGCAGACACGAAAGAAAGGTGGCAGTGGCTTTGGGGTCTCGTTAAGATTCCACGATTTGCTTGCAGTCGAGAGTGAAAACGACAGCATTAACATACAATCCCCGAGGTTTTCCCATTAGCAATAATTGTTAGTCATACGCGTACGCTTTCTTTCTTTTTCGAGCTTCTTTCACGGCTTTCAGTATCGCTCAAGGACCTTGCTTTATGACCACCGTAATACTCATTCCGCCTTACTGAGAGTCACCGGCCTTGGTCGGTCGTTTGTATTTCGCATCCTCGAATGCGCCTTCGTGCGCCGCATCCACGACGAATCGGTGGGAGAAAGAGGCACTTTAAGTGTGACCGACACCCACGGCTTTGCGATAACGCCGCGAAGCGAACGTTAACAATCCGTTTGCAAATTCCGCCTGGTTGTTCCCGGTAACGAATCGGCTTTACTTAGGCTAAGTATTGAACAGATAACGCGTTCTCTTGACTACGCGGACGTGTAGTGTACTTTGTCGATCGACGCATGAACGCGAGACAAGAAACATCAAGGTAAATGGTGACGCGCGATAAGTCGTAGTCGATCTCGAAAAGCGAGTGAAGAAAGCAAGATATTTCAGATCAATAAAGCTTCATCCTGCTGATGAAACAGTTCGGTTTAATAGAGCGTGAATACTTAAATGGACAACATCAGTTTAAATTGTGCCTTCAAGTAAGGAACTTACCGGGTAGAACATAACATTCAACATTTAATATCAATGGGAAGTTATATATAAAATGAAAAAAAAAACGATATTTTCAAGAAACATGTGTCTTATCTTTTATTCAAAAAGAAAATATAAAATAAGTTGCCATTCTATCTCTCTATTTTAGATTTACACGATGACGATTCAGTTTTTATAAAATACTTACGTATATAAAAATATCTTTCATAGAGAAATACGTACAATGTGATATTTCATATTTATATTAACCTTTCATTACTTGCGTGGAATTCAAGAAAACGGAAAATGATTGACAGTTTATAAATTCTCATTTTATAAATTCGTTAAATGTATGAATGCTATTTATATTGTACATACATAGTATTATATTTAGTTCAAATTGTTTCACAATTTACAAAATAATTTTTCATTTATTTTTATCTAAAGGACAATAAAGAATATTATCGATCTTTATTTAATTATGAACCATCAAAGAGAACAACGAAAATTAAAATACAATATTGAGATGTTAGAAACATCCCACGCGAGTAATGTAGGATTAATTCGAAAATGTTGCCTAATTTTTTTATGTAAATGATTACTTGAAGTGCTTTACCCCTAATTAAAATCATTCTCATTAACAACATTATATTGTAGATTAAACAATAAATAAAAACAGGGGCAATTAAGAGCCTAAATTCGCAGTAATTGGAACGATTATATCAACATATATTTCTCAGTCCTACATATATATATATAACAACTACCGAATGTTTCGGCTTAATTCAAACCATCTTCGAAGTAATCTAGTGCAGCAAGAGAATTTCTCAGGTTATCAAATCTGAACTTGCTGCACTCAATTACTTTGATTTGCGACTACTTAAATTGTATTAAGGAAGTTATACGAGACTATCAAGATGTTTTGGAATTATTCATCAAGAGATTTTATTATACTAGATCGCAGAAAATGGCTTGAATTAAGCCGAAACATTCGGTATTTGTTATATATATGTAGGACTGAGAAATATATGTTTGATATAATCGCTCCAATTACTGTGAATTTAAGATTTTATTTGCCCGTGTTTTCATTTATGGTTTAATTTTTTATCTCAAGAACTCAATTTTAATTATTTTTTGATATTGTATATTATTGATTGTTTTTCGATTTATTGATATTTCAGAATATTATACATATGGATATAATCAATTATATTATTACTTTATAGATTTAATTATAATTTTCTGAAAGAAGTAAGTAAAAATCAAACAAATATTAAACAAAATAAGCACGTTAAGTACTTATTATAACAGTATTTCTAAAAAATAAAGAAATTAATTAATATAACGTTTTTTATTATGTTTTTGATGAAATTACATATTCAAAGATTTGTAAAAAGTAATTATTGATTTAAAAAATACGTTAAAATAATATTTTACAACAATTCGCATTTCTTCGCTGAAATATAATAAAAATATCCCAGACGATTGTTTTTGGGTTAATCTTTGCAACGATTCGAGTTCTTAGATGACATTATCGTAGGTAACATTATCGACATGATTTTTATTCTAAAGTCTCAGATACACTTCTCCGCGAGAGACCTTCTAAGTCGATAAAGGGTTTCCTATGCTGAAATTGTCTAACGATAAGATTTAGGAGTGGGATTAACAGGCACAACGAAGCCATTCGTGAGCAGCGCGGAAGGTACAACATAAGACCTCGCGTTCTGATCGCAGCATCGATTACACGAATCGTAAAACTCTACGAACCGTGGGCATGCGCCCCATAGAGAGAGGCTACCAACGTTGTGTTCGCCGTTCTCTCGGCAGACTTCTATTTCTTCCTAAAATCTCCTGAGAGCTAACGCGATTTGCGTCTGACCGATGGTTAGTAAAGATTCTGCTATGAAAATCTTGCCCCCGATTCCCTATTTTTATATGCGTGTTAGCGGTTACATGAAACGTCGCGTAATCATATTTTCCAATTAAATTTTCCAATCAATTTTTTACGTATAAACCACATCGCGAAGCTGCCGCGCTTCTTTTCGATCGCGATCCGTTTCTTATATGGAAAAAACATTGTGCTGAAATACTTAACATAGAATAAAATACTTTTACATATAGATACAGATAAATACAAATATAAATAAATAATTTTGTTGGACTATCCAAATAATTATATAGGAGAGCTGGTTGCTACAATGTTGAAATTTTATACAACATTGTTCGTCATGCCTTTCTTCATAATTAAAAATTATTTTGATGGCCCAACAAAATTGTTTTTAAATCCATAGCTACCTACATTTTTTACGAAAAAAACAAGTTTCTATATAAAAAAATTTAGTTAGCTAAATTTTTGGATGCTAAACCGTTTTTTTCCTATGTAACTTCTCCAGTAAAATTATTTTTCCCATGCGTATAGACTGCCGAGGTTTCGCAATTATAAAAATAAGTGCAAGGACACTCCTTGAAATAATTATCAATTTGTCAATTTTGTTATGACGAAAACTGTGTAATTGAGGTCCATGGACCATTTGTCAAAATGAGAATTTTGCAATCGCATCCCTTAACCAGCGAAGCTGCAGCATGTGGATTAAAAAATGTGAAAGCGGCCAGAAACGTGTCGAGAGTTGTTTCGACGCGGTGACGCAATCATTTGAGTTAAAACGAAATCTGTACGTTTCGTGGATGATTCGCAGAGCGATTCGCACGGGCAGTGTTTGCATGCATAGGTGCACACGTGGTTGCGTGGTATTGTTTAGAGGAACGACTGGGGTCGGTACACATGGCCTGCCAACCAGATCGCGGGTCTCTGACCTTACCAGGCGTGTAATCGATGCTGCGATCTTTCTCGCTGCCGAGGAGGTCTTTATGCCGCCGTTGCATCTTTCGCGCCTTCGAGATGGCCGGCTTCGTCGTGTTTGATGATGCTACCGTCAGGATTTATCCCATGCGTTCCGCGGATATGGGAGAACGAATGCCTTCGGGAGCAGGTTCGCCTCGAAGAGAAAAAAGAGGAACAGGTCTCTCGCGCGGTAGCATCCGGTTGCATCCGGCAATCTCGATCGATGTTGGTTAGACAGAAACACGGCCGAGTTGTGTAGTGTTCGTCGCAACGTAGAAAGATGTTATTAGCCAGATTTTAGGAGGAAATAAAAGCTGATGTGTCGAGAACATCAGCTGTTTCTTGAGACAACACGTTTGAGATCTTGTCTTTCTCTTAGACAGCGCGTATGGAGCATAAAACATTTTTTTTCTTAATTAGTTAATTGAACCGTCATAGCCGCAAGAGAAATTGATAGTAATCCCAAACTATTAATGCAAATGGAGGATTCAGCTATATACTTATTCATCGTTATTAATCATTCTTCTTTTTATTACTTTTGCCGTATATGAGTAATATAAAACGCGATTTCTAATGTTGAAATCACTTTTGTACAGTCTATAGAAATAATAATGAATCTTCAATTTATATACTAGTATAAATCGATTGTCTACTGATGTCTGCTAACAGTGGCTGACGAAGTAGAAACGATACAATATATTGTATTTAAATGTGCGATTTGAATTTAAAGCTTCCGGACATCATACGGTGAAGTCTCTTCACAGGATTCGATCAAGGCGGAAGCTATCTTTAGCGTATCATTCGATGTATTTCCGACTCACGCGGGGTTATTACGCTGCACGATCAAACTGGCATTATGAATTCCGTCGTGGAAATCGTAGATTCGCAAATAGCCTACGCGATACTCCGCAAAGGGATCCACCGTCGTTCTGTTCCCACGGACCCGGCGTGCAATTACGGTGTCGTTAAGCAGGGTAATTTTAAACGTCCAAGTTCAACAGGCGATACAGTACCAAGTAAATCGAGCTTTTCCTCTGCCTTTCGAATCTGCCCTGCGGAACTACGCACGCACCCAGTTACGCCGTCAGTCCCGAAACCCTCGAATTATACACTTCTAAATTAAGCCTTTACACTTTATTCTTTATTACAACCGATTAAGTCTACCGATGACGCGTTGTATTTACTACCTCAACTGGCTACTCTTCATGGTCTTCATACGCGTTTATTCTCATAAAATCTTACTGAAATATATTTTAAGATATTTTTATTGGGCGACAGAGCACAAGATTGCGATTCCCGAATTTAATTACAAATTTGTTTATACGATTCGTGAGAAAACAAAATTGTAATTAACACTCACATTTTTTAACATTTAAGGAAAAATGAATTTTTACAATTGTAATTTAAAATGTAATGTTTTTTTTGCTTCCTCCTCATCCTCTCTCTCTTTCTCTCTCTCAATTTCAGAGCGTTCCCTAAGAGCGTTCCTTTATTAGCGATATACATTGGTTTAACGTTTTGGATATATAGGACCAATATTTGACTAATATTGTGCCAATAATTGTGTTATTAAGGTTATACCTTGATCGGTGATATCGGCGTTAAATATCACGTATGGTGACTGATGTCGCTCATAAAGTCATTACCGCGATCGAGACCCTAGGCCCTTGACACGAGTCAAGAGCCGGCTCTCTCCGTCCGTGTATGTTGTTAAATACCGGAGTTGACATCGTTTAACCCGTCTTTCCGCTGTCCCCACTCTGACTGCTAGTCGACGAGATGAACGATGGACCGACGCATTCAGATCCGTTCATGTTCCTCGATCGATAGAATTTTTTTTCATAAGATCTTATGCAAGATGTATTATTGTAACTTATATAATATTGCTTGCCCACAAGCAAGAGCACTAAAAATGAAATGAAAAAAACTACAGTCACTTTAATATCGAAAGAACAGAGTTGCGCAATAGATAAATCCGAAAAGTTTATAACATAGTTGTAAACTGAATTGTAGTAATGAAATTTAGTGATGTCACATCAAGAATTACGAAAAGGTTTCATAAAAATAAAAATTCAAAATTAATTATATAATTACAAATTTTTATTTTCTCATGATTTATAAAAGAAGATTACAAAATTATTTAATTTGAGGTATAGTTATATCTCGTTAATTTTTAACAAGAATTGAGATCGTGAATTCGAGAATCGATGACTTAAAAGGCACCTGGTAGAGAATATTCAGTAAAAAAAGAAGACAGATTTAATCTTTCATAAATTTTATCAACTTTAATTTCTTTACGCCTACGGGTTCCAGAATATTTTTGTAACTTTGAATTTTCGAACTTAATTATTGGATCGTCAAATCTTCACGCCCACAGATTCTTGGTTTCTCAACTCAAGCCACTCTCAAGTGCTTTTACACCGGGCAAAGGCGTTTAGTCCAATTACTGTCTTTCGGTGCTCGCGCCGTCCGTCTCTCACGCGCTTCGCTTCGCGTTAACTCAACCGCTTCTCTTCCACGGGTCAACGAACACACCCAAGGGAGACGAGCGACGGCATAAATGCATGGTATTCGAGTAATAAACTCGAGGACGAAAACCATCTTTAAGAGGCCTTGACGGCGGGAAACCACGAACCGAGGTAACTTCGTCCAGTTCAGCGACGAAGGTCTGACCGGAGGCCAATATTGGCGGACCGCACCTGTCGCGACTGACGATCAACAATTTTCCCTATTAGCCGAGCAACTTCCACGACTGAAACGCCAAACGTGGCAGCTTTCAAAAATTATAAACAGCTGCGTATACATGCTGTTATCTTCTTCGATCTTCTTCGATAAACAAACGTAAAGTAAAAGCCACAATGAATAACTGAAACACCTTTTGTGAGATATCGTTTACTTCAGTTTTAAGTAAAGGAAAAGGTGTTAACGTGAACCTCCATTATCTTTTGTTTTTTTTTGTTATTTTTTTCATTTTTTAATTATTTTTAAGTCAATATTATCGCAAATATCAATTTATTAAGTTTAATGTAAAATACACTTATGATGCAATTCTCTGAATGTGACGATAAAGTGGACTCACTCTATATTTTTACAGAATCTGGTTTCTTCAGGTCTGTTTGAACTTCCCATGAGAAGTCCAAATAGCTTAAATTCATAAAAAATTTTGAATGTGTTGAGATATTATGAGATTCAGAAGTTTCTTTTCATGAACACGTTCACCTGGTAATATTTTTGTGTTGATTTTATTCTCATAAATGTTTACCACGAGTATCTTTTCTACCCTTCGAAAATATTTCTAGGAATTTCTTAAGATCATTTTTGAATGATAACATCAAAGATTTTTAACAAAAAATATTACAATATTTTTATCATAAATTTCAAAACCCACATTTTTACTTGTCAAGAAGCTCAATGTAGAAACATTTATAAGATTTACATAATTATAATTTAAAATGTAGTTATTCAGCTTTCTTATTTACTTAATAAAAAAATAACCTTTAAAAATTGCTTCAGGGTGTAAAATCATTATTTATATATTTTAAATCACAATATTGAAAATCATATGAAGAAACTTTGATGTATATCACAATAGAGATAAACTTGATTATCAACAAAAGGTCACTTATGGCAGTGATTCATAATTATGGCAATTATTTTATAATTTCGATTCCTATTTGAAAATAAATTAAAAATATTTCACAACAGATATTGTTAATTGTAACAGAATTTTAAGTGGGGCCTACATTATCAGAATAGGGATCCACGTCAGGTTTTTCTCCACGATTAACAATCACGTATAATCCCATAAAAGCGTAAGTTTTTACAGAGCAAAATTCGTTACAAAATCGAAATCTATGATCCAGATTTCTACTTTCTTTAAATTCGTTAATTTAATTTTTTATTCATATTATTTGTTATTATTCCTGACTTTATTATAATTATCACACTGAAACCAATATAAACTCTCTGATTTTGTACTTATTAATGGACAAGATATAGATCCGAAAACGCAGTAACGGAGTCGTGGTCGGCAGACGAGTAAGCAAGCAAGCAGGAAGGTCTTGTTTTCAAGCGGGCACACCGAGGCTGCCCCCTGAACCGGATCGCGGCATTAACCTCCAGCGGCGTTGTGTATCTCTCTTCGTCTCCGCCTCCCCGCCTCCAACGCTACCATCACGTCGCCGCCACCTCCACCGCGGCGACTATGACTGTGCTCTCTCGCTTTGGCCTGCGCGAACAACATCGTCTACCGTCTTTGCTACGGCGCGTCTACTCACGACACAACACTTTAACATTACTCGGCGTTTTCCCACAGATTGGACCTGCGGCAGCAATGAGGCGGTTACATTCAATGCTCGCGACATTATGAAATTTGGGACACGCTCCGATGTCGCTCTTTTTAAGACAATAGAAACAAGTAGAGTCGTAGATTTGTCACTTTCAGCTGATTTAGGGTATTTACGGTAGAAACAGTGCTGTTTTTATAAACTGTTTTTATTGAATAACCGGATATAAGTGATAAATCTACTGCTCTACGTCTCTCTTGATTTATTTTTATTATCTTAGAAAGAACGATACTGAAGCATGTCCCAAATTTCGTGATGACGCGAGCCTATCTAATAGATGCCTTCATTAGGAGCTAAATATAAAGATCTTAAGTAACGATTGATGAAATTAACAAAGAGCGCTTCTTTAAATTGCGAAAGGCTAAACACAATGTCAGCTGACAATTAAATGATAGCAAATTAAAATTGAAGAAATTATTATCCATTATCTTTATTATTATCGAATTATTGATAATAAATGCAAAATGGTAGTTTCTCTAAAATTATTCTAATATTAAGATCTTCCTCTTTAATTCGTAATCTTGAAAGTTCGAACAATTCCACTCATTTCTCATTTCCTTCTCAGTTATTAAAAATATCTACCGGTATATAAGTAACCGATGTATAAGTTAACTTTAAACCAATATATAGCAGCAAATATTACCAGTCAATTTTCCCAAGATGTTGATGAATTTATATTAAGCGAGCTCTCGGAGAGTGCTACTAGTCTTAACACGATTTTGCTCGAGGGTCGGAACGAGAGCATCGCGATTTTAATTCGACTTATGGTAAAGGGGGGAAAAGGGAGCAAGAGGCGATCTCTCGCGTTTCACGAAAAACGTATCGCTGCAGGCTGACCGTGTAGTGTGTCGCTTGCTCGCACGCGGGCAAATTACTGCCGACCGGCTACTAACAAGATTGTACGAGGGACGATACGCTTAAAACGTTATTACGCTCGCGACATGAAAGTACGCTATAGATTACGAGATTTCGTGGAAATAGCCCCGCGCCACTAGACCGTATTAATTAAACGTTCCTACGACGAGAGATACGGGCAAGAATTATAGTTTAGTTAGGAGCGCGCGAGAGCGGTCGCGCAGGCGAGTTACAAGAGTAGGAGCGGAGCGACGAGCGGAAAGCGAAGGCCCGACCAGTTAACCATGCATTAATCTGGAAAACAAATCTAACCTGCCGCGCGCGGCTGTTTACTTAGGAGAGATTTGGCAAGGACTCCACCTACCCTCTCTCGTGTGTACACGAATACGTGTGTCTTCCTACGAATCTGGTGGAAGTTTGAATGTTGTGCGGTCGAACCCCTCGGTTGGCCTTTCACGTCGGGACACCCGCAAATCATTCGGATCTTGGAGATTCGGGCGGCATTGACCCGGCGTCGGGTTTCTCCCCTTTCGTTTTCTTGACACCGCTCTCACAATTATCGATATTTGCACATAATCAACCGGAGTGGCGAGCAGCGATCCGTCTTACTTATGAGAAAGAGCCTTTCTCGCATTCTCCCGTCGCGAAAAGCCATTAACACTTTGTCGAGCAGTAATGCATTGATACGAAAATTATAGATATGTACTAAAGAACGCGTTAATAAATCTTTGAGAAATTCTATCACGGATGGACTTTTTTTTTTTCTTACGTTAACTACTAAATCGAACGTATCTTGTGTTCCATTTGTCTTCAATTTTTAATACTTCATTGTAATAAGTAATTAATTACTATCTTTTAATAAATTAATTAGATT
>Ga0157364_1003732_pt1 | contig 14893 bp, 10 predicted proteins | sample AttsexASBM2_FD_111476 | JGI IMG/M metagenome (GOLD analysis project Ga0157364, IMG submission 111476) | Fungus gardens microbial communities from leaf cutter ant in Ribeirão Preto, State of São Paulo, Brazil - Atta sexdens ASBM2 | ecosystem: Host-associated > Fungi > Mycelium > Unclassified ... | reverse complement strand
TAATTAGATAACCGTAGCAGCATAATTACTGAACGCATTTGTTTATGTATATGTGACATATCGAGACCAAGACTAACAGTTTAAATGGCTTTTAGTACATGTTAATCCTTGGAAATGCGGCCGCGTCGTAGCGCATTATCATGAAACGTATGCCGACGCAAAACGCGCAGGCGTTTATGGAATCAAGCGGTTTAATCAATTTACAGCAATTTCATTATCGTCCACTACTCCGCGGTAAATTAATTATTTGCGATACCGATTTAATTGGGCCGCGATAAAATCGTTCATTAATTTATGTGCGCGAATACTTGACCGCGCTCGTCACGGCTGTCGTTGCACGCAAGAGAGAACGAATCCGAATAGAGATTCCATAAAGTTTATTAGATTTGGAAAGATACACATTGATTATTAATTCGGGAGCATTACGCTTTCCATGAAAGATCTGGGAGTAAATTAGCACGGTTAGGAGAGTTAACTTCCGAAATTCTTTTATTTCAAACGCATAAATTTATTCGCGTCATTACTGTTAAATTCCGTTTTGAATTTATAGCATTCTCTCTTCCTTTCTCATGGATGTATACTCCACAGAGACTGCAGCTAATGGCTAAAATCAAATTCAGTATCAAATAGTGGCGATTAGCATTAAAATAGAAGCGTTGAGTCGAGGCGAGAATACGCTCCGTGATCGCTAGATGTACGCTATCTTGGAATAACGTTGTCTACTTGGCTGGAAACAAAAAGGGAAGTAGGAGGGTGAGGAAGTGAGAAAGTGGCGTTTTAGCTACTTCCATGTTATGGCCGATTTTACATGCCAAACACAGAGAAGGAGGGAGAGAGAGAGAGAGAGAGAGAGAGAGAGAGAGAGAGAGAGAATGAAGAGTCTATAGTAAATACGCTAGTAACGGCTTTATGGTCGGGAACATCTTCTGTCTGAAGTAAAATGTTACTCGGCGTGGAGTCACGTTTCGAAGTACTTTGGTTCCGGATATACATTGCTGCACTTCAGGGCCACTTTATGTGAAGCAATTCATCATAATGCTTTTTTTTATTTTTGAACGGTGTCTTTATCGAACGCGCTTATGTACACATTGCAGATATGATCCTCCATCATCCCTTTTCACGCATGACGATGTATGCCCGAAATCTCTCTCTCTCTCTCTCTCTCTTTCTCTCCTGCAATTTAAAATAGACACAATGTACGAGTACTCCTTCATTCTTCTTTTTCGGACAAAATATTGAAAAAATGTGATTAAACACAGGCACGTGTTTTCAAAACGCGAATAAATTGAAACCTTACATTTTTACTTTGAGATACTCAACATTTCATTTTACTAAGAATAAAAATTTATTTTGCCATATTTAATAAATATTTATTTCAGTAAATAAATATCATTCCCACAAATAAATTAAGTATCTTTTTTTCAGTGTATAATTACATTAATATAATTATATTAATATAATTAGGTAATTATTAATATAATTATATTAATTAAATGTTGAAATATTTTTAAAGTAAGCAGAAAATGCCTATGTTAAATTATGATAATTATAATATTCAAAAATATTGAAAAGAAAGATAAAAATACAATTTGATCTATCATTTATTAAAAATGAACAGAATATTCATTGCAAAGCAATATTGCAATGAAAATGCATATATTTGTAATGTATAATGACGAAATTATTAATTAGTCTCACATTGACCTCATTTCGGTCTTTATTTCGTTTCGGTATTTTATACGTTTGCATTTAGATCATAATTTTGTTCGAAATAATGGAAGCGTGCCGCTCATTATTGAGCGAACAACGAGCTTCATTTTGCTATACTTTACAGCAATATCGGATAGAACGGATTAATTACTTCAAAACAACGTTGTGCACCGTCGGAGCGTTATGACAAATTTAAATCTCTGCTAACGAAGTTTTATGAATAATTCCTATTTATTATAGATACGAATACAAATACAATTGTTGGTCAGTCATTTACAAGTTGATGGCAAAAATTTTAATCGCGTTTGTGGGATCCGGGCGAAGTTTTCGAAACAAAAAATCGTAATTCTCTTGCGAATTGAAAGAAGTGCAATTCAAACGCCAAAAAATTCCGATCTGGTAACTATGCTTCAATTGACGAAGTTCGAATTGGTTAGCGTACGATCTCGATGAAGACCTGTTAATTGGAGTCTCTGTGGAAAAACGAGAGAAAATACCGCGGTAGCGACTAAAGAACTTACCAATAGATCCAATTCAACGCATCCTGTCATTAATTGCTGGCTTACACTTTAATAACGAAAGTCAGAACGAACTCGTTTGAATGTTCCGATAAAGAAATTAATTTCAACTTGGGATTAAAATTAAAAGGAAGGTCCGTATCTGACTTAAACAGAGTTTTTTATGAAAGACTTAATTTTATGTTACAAAATCAATCGTTCTCTTTCGATTCAGAATCGCCGTCCAATTCGGAGAATGGCCTGTCGAATTTTGACAATTCGCAAAACACTCCGTGTATTTTTGTTTCCTCTTTCTTTTGATAGCTTGGAACAACGTTGTGTTGGTCCCAGAAGTCCGCAGTATTGATTTATTTCACGTAGAATGCCTTCTTGACCGTTCGCGAAGAATTCGTCCCCGACGCCAACTTATACGGATGCTCCAATTTCTTCTTTCTCATCACGTCTCGGAAGGCGGCAGATCTACCCCGCGGGCTAATCTTATTTTTTGGCTCGCAATTGTCACTCCTGCGAGGATCGCGAAGATCTACGTGAGCGACGTTGCACGGTTAATGCGGCCAAGCGACATCGCGAATAAAAGAGGGGTGGTTAATGGGCTATAGAAAAACGAAAGGATGTCGGCTGGAGCGTTGCCGCGCTGGCTGAGAGGGTTGAGTGATCCCGTTCGTAAAACAAACCGTCGTCACGCCGAGCGGTGGATGCTTTTAGTCGACGCGATGCAATGCGGCATAAAGAGCCGGGATTGAATTTCCCGTGACGTTCCTGTTGTGCTCTCGCGGCTGACAAAAGTGGAATTTAAAACCATAGTTTATATTTCGACCCTGGAAAACGCGCTGATGGGGTTGAAATACATGTGACAGGAAGTCCTCCCCTCTCTCTCTCGACAATTCTTTCGCTCTTATCAAATACCGATTACGAAGGACGTTTGCGAATTAAGCAAATTCCATTCGATTAGGAATCCCTCGTTATATCCGTAGTTATCGTTTCATCTATGCATATAATATTTTTAAAATAAATACAGACGTTCTGTTTGTGACAATCACGTTACTGGACCTCGACATCGTGAGCAGCTCTTATCATTCTCACGTCGCAGAGTGCTAATTAGTATTCCCTGACATATGCGTAATTAGCTTGATTCGGGTTTACCGTAAATTTTATAATTAATATGTCATTAGTTTTAGCCACTTTGAAATGTCGCGTTGTGCATTAAATTGCATTTGGGATGCTCCAACTTTGAAGTGTTGGGCACATTCAGGTACATTAAGTTGTATCGGGACACACACACACACACACACACACACACACACACACACACAGAGAGAGAGAGAGAGAAAAACTCCTCGTCACAGGAAGATCGATTGAGAGCCTTGCACTCCCATAGCATACTGGATAAAGCTATAATATATAATAGCATCTGTGTTTAGCTTTCTGGAGCGGTTTCCGCGTCGATTACGGACAAGACGAATCGGAGGCGCGACGGCAAGACATTTGTTTATTCCCGCGCGACATCTATTCTCGTTCCTTGTCGCGTCGCGCGTTGTGCAGCGCGACGGAATTTCAAATCAGTCCATTTGGGATTCCCACGCCTTGGACGTCCCCGGAGCATCTCGCAGGAAGTGGCAAAGTTCAAACCCGTGTCGGACGATGTAACTAGTTTCCCTTTCGGAGATTGGATGACTTCTGCCCTCTGGAGGTCGTGCCGATAATCTTCTACGACGGTAACATCGTAACAATACCGAAAATGGACGCGTGACTTGATGCATTAACGAAAAGCACGTTCTTACATCTTGACATTTCCATCCTCGAGATCGGTGGATTAAGAACAAATTTTCAATCACTATAGGGTAACTCCGATATACTCGCCGCACCTATTAAAAACTTAATTTATTAAGTATTATTTACTATGTTTAAAATAAACGAACTATAACAGTAAAAACTTTGTACTGTCTACTATTATAAAAAAATATTAGAAATCCGAAATATTTATATGTTAATGAACTTTTTTAAACCCTTGTATTTTTGCCGTATCCCATAGAGATGGGATATATGGCTACTCATAGGGAGGGTATGTATAGCTCATAAAAAATTAAATAATGCATACAAATAAGACGTAAAATGACACAATAACTAATAAAACGCGTTTATCAAATTTTATTAAGGAATAAGAATGATAAATATGTATATGAAGTAATAAATAATAATTACAATCTTTCCAAATGTATTACAAGTGAGTATAACATAAGGTACATATTTCATGTAATGCGTTTATTGTATTTAGTGCACTGAATTCAATCTACGCACTTGTATGCTTTGGGCATAAATCCCGCCTGTTAAAAATGCCATATCCTAAACAGGTGGGATATACAAGCAATAAACTAAACAAAGAATACAAGAGCCAACTACTTGTATTTTGTTATACAACATACTTTATTATTCCTCTACATTCTCACGAAATAACCACTAAGTCTTTTTCACGTCTTACAGTAATCATTTTATGTAGATTATAATTTATGATGGCGTTACTTAACACAATGACAAATTGATTCAATTCACAATGATTTCATTAATATTAACAGTAAAAAATTATAACGCAATACTAATACAACATAAAGGTAACATAAATGTAACAGAGTTGCGAAAAAATTACCCTCACTCTTTTTATTTTTTCTGACTTCTGCGGCGTAAATCCAGCGCGGCGGCGTATTTGCCGGAGTTACCCTAAAGAAATTACAAATCCAATTTTGATATAGTTAGAAAATTGAATTTATTGTTTATCGTTAAATTTATTTGATATTACGACTTTATTATGTTCTGTAAAACTTTGTCAAAAATTTTATCTAATTCTCTCTCGCAATTTTAAAAGTGGCTAATAGCTAGCCTTTAGAAACTAGCTGCGACATTCGTTAATGTTACTCTCAAAAGTCTTGTAATTATACTGATATAACTTTGACAAAGCATAAAAGTTTTCAATATTACAGCCGCAATATTTTATGCATTGAGAGTAAAGTGTTTGATATTGTAATGTTATAAATAAGCTATTACTGCCATAATGATAATAATAATTATATGTTCTATCGACAAATATGTACAATTGGCGTCGAAAATGTAAATAATTGTTCCCAAATAGTAAGGTAACATTTTAATGACATTTTATGATATTAAAAACGTCATTAAGATGTTTTTAAGATATTATTATATATAGTTATTATTAACACTAAACTATAATTATAACATGTAATTATAGTCACAAATATCAAAGTTTTTTTCTTAATATGCTTCGTGACGATAAAGGCATAAATTATTATGCGTAAGATATTCTTCCACATCTGTAGCGTCGAAACTCGAACTCACATCGATTTCGTGTCTTTTATTCGTCAGACGGGTAAGATCTTTCTCAATTCGCAGACGTTTCTCGAGTCGATCCGACACTCAAATTGTTTCAGACGTATCGAAATCATCGATTCCGATGTCGAATATTTGCAGTGTATGTAATTCATGCCGTTGGCAGTTTTACGGCCACATACACATCATTCAAAGTCGCGGCAGTGAGTTTCCTCCCAACGTTATTTCAAGACAAAATAACCCCTCAGTTTTTAATGCCGCTATAAAGTAGTACCCTTATCTAAAGTTTTTTCCTTTCGTACGTAACGGACGCAATGCGGGCGCCACGTCGGTAATAACAATCGGGCAAAGGGTTACGGTCTCGCCACTTACGTCCGATCGGAAATTCATTGTCGTTTCGGTGGAACGATGTAGGAGTGCGATTAATCCGTAGAATTGAATGTACCTATCTAAATATTCTGTATCGAATTCGCCTATGAGTAAATCCACAAGGTTTGTTAGAAATTTGTATCAAAGGATATCACAAAGAACAGCGTAACTAATTTAGCATTTATCTTGCTTATCGACTTTTTTATAATCCACACAAAAAATGCGATAAAACTATAATTTAAATATTATTTATAATCATTTTCGATGCCAGCTATATATTTTTTAAACTATAAACGTAATTATTATTACCGATGTAAATATTACTAACCAAAATTATTATCATTACATTATAGCAGTAATAATTATACGAGTAGTTTATAAAAATATAGCTTCTAATAATAATTATTTTACTATGAAATAAAACATAATCAAATATAATAATATAACCAGTTGTTCAGTAATAAATATTTAGAAAAGTAAAATTATTTTTTATATCAACCAATATTTCATAGCTATTATCGTTCTTTTTTTTTTTATTGTATCACATCTCAATTTTGAGAAATTTAATTAAAGGATTATTTTAGTGTATTTTGTCATATAATTATGATATGACACATTCTCCATTGGAGAAATTTTATTACAATCATTTAGTTGTTAGAATTCATATTTTTTAAAAGGAATTTGTTGTATCGATTATGGTTAAAAAGATATTTGTTGTTTATAAATATTTAATATTTGAAAAGAAATTATTTTCTGTGTTGAACAGTGTAGTTTAATTATGATAAAACGTTCCAATGTGCAAGGAGAAATATTAATGATAGCAACAATTGAAGAATCGCAATTGAATTTTTATTGTATAAAAAAAAAGAACAGAGAAAATAAATTACCAAAGTTTGGGGAGGATTTCCAGCTGTGTTTGTAGGAAAGATATAAATACGAGGAAGAGGAAACTTTGCAATCTTTTCGCGGGCTACGCCCTCTGAGGATATTATGATCGATCGTTTGCCGATCGTTCCCGAGTGGAGGCAACGCGATGTGCGCAATAATTTTAATGGCAAGCGTGGCGACGCAGCAACAAATTTCATTTGCTAACGGCGCGGTCATAGCGTTGGGAAAACTTCCGTCGATCGTGTGCCATTTCGATCGAACGTCCATTTCGAGTTATTATGATGGCAGCGACCCCAATGTATACGCGTTAAAGCAATTCTCCGCACGCAACGGGCATGAACAAGTGCACGTCAATGAACGCAAAAATAGGTCTGAAAAATTTCGATCCTATTCCCATTATTCCCTAACAGCGACAGATCACGATCTGGAAACACCATATTTACACGAAATATCTATGAAATTGCAGATACACACCAAGTCTTGGAAAACAATTCGATATCTGAATATAAATGCACTTCGATTTTCCATTAGAATACCGCGGAACATCGAATGGCTATAAAAACAAGTTTTTGTATGGCAGAGTTAATTCCAAAATTGTTTGAAAAGGATATTTTTCCTTTCTGCAATGCATCACCTGTCATCCAAAAAAAGGACGAGCATCAAACAATCAAGACTTTTATTCACGTTTATTTAAATCTCTATTTAAATTTGCAGCATGAGCGGATTTAGGTGACTGATTTGCTTTTGATAGGCGAGTTTCAATTCGCTCTCGATGCACTTCGCGTGTAAATTCCGGTCTATCGATGTACGATTGTTCGGATACATATGGACATTTCCGTAAATATTAATATTAACCATCATCGCGTGAATGGTAGGATAAATCCATTCGCGTGCCCGTAGCCGGGATTCATCGGGAATAATGTACGAGAGCCGCCAGGCCGATTCAGCCGCGTATGTCGTCGCCGAGAATAACAAAGTTCGCCTATCGCGCGTCTCGTGAAAATCATTCTTGATTTATTTCCGTCACGGTTCCGCCACGCGATTTCGCCTTCCCTAGGGAAAGCACGCGGTAAATTTGATCCAGGATTATTTCCTGCCTCCGCACTGCACTGTCGTCGCTCGATCAACAATTCGGACTTTTGTCTCAGCTACTTTCCAGCTGCGAGAATCGGTAGAATCGTACTTTCGACGTGGCGCTCCTCTGGGACTCGCGCGGACAAATTTGATCCGAAAGTACGTTTTGATATGTGGAGTGCCTGCAGTATACGGGCCAGACGGTAGAACATTTAGATCTTTCATCAAGGCTTTGCATCTGTTAAATTTGGCGAGCGCGAGTGAAAAGTTACATGTTTCACATGCATTGTCTCTTGAGATAAATTTTATGTTTTAGCAACATGTTATTTAATTAAAACCTTGAATTAATTCTGACCTGTAGTTATTATCACGTTATAATTGTGTATAATATAACTTTTTAAAAGTCCTTATTATATTAATTTTATATATTATTATATTAATTCCGATATTCTAAATTGTCAAAGTTATTACGCAAATATTTTGAAGCGGTATTTAATTTTTGGCTATTCAAAAGAAAAAAAGTTTCGGCTATATCGTGTTTGGAATTATTAAAAAGCCAAAAATTTAATAGACTGATGATATATTGAGATGATATATTTTTTTTCACGTTCGTTGTAATATTTTCATAAAATTTGTAATCTATAAATGTTGAAAGTATTCGAAACGATGTAACGTGAGCTACTATTATATTATTACACTTCTTTATATTTTGAGAAGAGACATCACTCCCTTACTTCAAAAGTAACACAACTGAAAAAATTAAATTTTTCAGAAAAGAAACTATTTTTCAACTTGAAAAATATTATTTGATTAATCAAGTAATATTGATAAAAAGAATATATTCTTACTGTGATAAAATATCATTTTTATCATTTTCATTTCACAACATTAAAAAATTACTCTTTTTGAGTTGTGACAATTTTAAGGAATTTTTTTTAACTTTTTTGAGTTGTGATAATTATTTTTTAAATTATCCCTTTTTGATCACATTTTATGAAGTTTACTTTTAATGATTGATAGCGTAATGTTTATTTAACTCACTCACTGGTAGTAACTAAAAAATCGGTTTTTTTAGTTGTGTCACTTTTGAAATAAGAGAACGATGTGAAAAATGCTTGGAGAATTGTTGAGCGACATTACGTAAATGATACATCGTACTTCCTCGTGTTACACAATGCGTGCGTGCTGCACACGTGGCCAATGTTGGCACGTTGCTAGCAGCAGCAGTCCTCGGAGCCACATTAATTCCATTAAAACTTCGGCACTCTCGTTCGAAGTTATTAATGGTAGTTCCAGTTGGTTTTACGGCTTCGCCTCGATGCACCCTCTCGTCTTTTAACGCCAACCTAACTCGTGATGCCGGGATAAAGTTGCATCGTATATAATTTCGTTTTCGATATCGCGTCTCTTCCGTAACGTGGAAATTCCAATATTTACGAGAATAGAGCGTCAACACTTGGAAAAGCTGTTGAAAATAAACTGATATTTAATTTCTCTTTCGTGCCTTAATTTAACGAATTTATCTTTGGATTAGGGCTAATTAGTAATATTATCTTATTTATTATATACTCCTAAATTATAATGAACATATTGTACAACGCATTACATGATGAATGGCATCTCATGTTAAAGTTATTAACGTCTTTTTCATTTTAACATTCCTTCATACGCATCCTTCTTTATTTTAATTCGGATTTCCATTTTATAAGAGAAGAGCATCCTTGATACCTGCTACTATAACTGCCTTTCTTTCCTTTATTCCACCAAATTCAGAGCTATCTCCTCGTACATTATCAAGTATTACATGTTGCTTTCTTCCGTTAAATCTTTCCCTTCCTTATCCTCTTTTCTACTGCGACTAACTGTATTATTTCCCACGAGTGTTGAAGTATCTTCGCTGCTTATTCTTGTTCTTATCCATTCGACCAATTTCATCTTCTACTTTTGTCTCGTCATTTTCTATATTTTTGAGCTGGTGAACAAGTTGCATAACATTCACGGATCCATGTCGCGCGCGCGCGCGCGCGCGCGTGTGTGTGTGTGTGTGTGTGTGTGTGTGTGTGTGTGTGTTTTACGTGTACAGTGCGTGTTTGCATGTTGAGTGTTTCTGTAACTGCTGATGTAAATTTTGTATAATTACGTTATGCGAGTTTCCATTGCTATAATACTTTTCTACTTCACTTCAAGTAGGCTTTGTAACCATGTTAGTGCCTTATCTTTTTTGTATGTAAGCACGCAATAAAAATTAAAACAATTATAATTTTAAATTATAATCAATAATAATTATAATAATATATTCTAAATTATATATATAAATAAAAATTTTAAAAATTAAATTTAATTAATTAACGATAAATTAGGGATTATTATGTAAATGAAAGCATTCTACTCCAATATCGAAAACAATTCAGAAGGATAGTTTCGATAAATATATCGATAATCACATGAAAGAGATAATGTCAAGCGGTATCCTCGAATGCTCATCCATTTAGCGGTCTGATTTCGACTGTCGGACAGTCGAGATTTACTGCGGTTTAATCCACCTGTCGGCGAATTAAATCTATCGGTGCCAGATAAGATTGTACAGCTCGTAGATCTTTTCATTTCTGTTGCCACCGGAGAAAAAGAGGCGTAAAAATCCTACAAAGAAAAATATGCGAGTCCTTTACTTTTAGAAGGTATTGTCCTATGTTGTAACATTCTTAATCTCAATGAGATGCGAATCCACGAGATAAAAAGGAGGATACTTTATAGGTTTAGAAAAATGCGAGGTATTATGAAAGTGAATACATTCTCATATACACAGAGACGACAAAAGAATTTATGTATATTCCAGTATAAATTCCACTGAGAAAAAAAGTCAAGCTTCCAGATCCTTCAAAAACGGGTCAACAATGGCGGGATCTTTCCGCGAGTAACGAGTACAAATGGAGAAGTGGGATCGAGGGGGCGGAGGCCACCAGCGGAGCGACCTATTTCAATCAATAATCTCTTCTTCCAACACGAAGTGGGTTTTATACAACCGCCGCTGAGCGGCGAAAGTCAACTTCGTAATCCCCGAAAGAAGAGGCCGCACCGCTGCCGAGCCGGTTTCGGATCGCCTCGGTAAATCTTCTCTCCTTCGATGCATTCGAACGGAAATCCGCCCCGACTCGAAAAGCGAGAAAGGTCTACTCGATAAAGCTTGTCCGGGACCGCAAACCTGAGAGAGAGAAAGGCTCGCGTCCTCGGCAGTGTCACCGTGTCACTCGACAAATCGGGCGACCCGGGGTGGCGGCTTAATTCGAGCACTCGCACTCGACTCGGTTACCGGATGCAAGGACCACTGTGTGTATACAAGACCGGCGATCGACTTCCCGTAAACGATTTTCGTTATAGCATCGCTTCGTTATACCTTCGATTTTCCGTAACCTACTTTCGTGATGGTAACCCGACGTGTAGTTAAAACGTAATTCGACAAAATCCTTTGATGATTATAGAGTAAAAGTTAGATTCGAACGTTTCAATTCGATTTAAAAGTGTTATATTTTACACGTAGTAATCAGGAGATAATGTTAAATGAAATTTATTTAATTGAACAAGGAATTAATTTTTTTTCTCTCTTTTTCATTCACTCGCTTAAATGAATGCGCATTTCAAATATTGAAATAAACTATTCATGCAGAATTTTCAAATATATTATTTTCAATATTATTATTGATAGTTTCAACATTATTGACGTTTTAGCATTATTTAATTTTCAATGCTACATAGATAGCTTCTATTTTATGTTGTTTAAAGATAAAATGTATTTTAAAACGACATTGTTTTCGAATAATTCTTTTAAATAATTTAGAGAAAATACATTAAAGATATACATTAAAATGTACATTAAAAATATAAAATGTTTAACCATAAAACGGAGCGATTCAAAATAAATTGAGAAAACATTGATAATTTCTTTCCAGTATATGTATATTTGTTTATTTATAAAATGAAAACTGTTGTACACATTTGTAATTTTTTCGCCATGACAATACTGACGTAATTGTTGTTTATCACTCAGATCATTCTTTGTAGATCATTCTTTTGCAAGTACACGCGCATATGTATAAAAGTTAAAAATGAAAATTATAATAAATAATAGAAATTAAAAAGACTTAATAGAAATTTAAAAAACTAATAGAAATTAAAAATTTTATTTGCACATGAGTACCTCTGTTTTATAGACTCAACGTTTCGTTTTATTTTTTTTATGAATCCGAATGATGTTTTATTCTTTGCGTTATTTTGAAATATAATCTGTTCTTTAGCAATGATTTTTTAATTAATAAAGTTTCTAAAAATCAATCTATCAATTTCCTTCCTTTCTATGGTATTTAATTCAGACATTTTATATTTTTTAAAGTATCCAGAGTGAATAATGAAATAATTAATATCAAACAGCGCATTTTTTATTATTACGGCAGCATTTTTTAAATCTTATTCAAATCTTATTCATCAATCAAATTTATTTGTTATTTAATAATTCGCGAGCAGTTATAATACAGTTATATTTAAATATTTAACTACAATAGGTTATCATTTACTCGACAAAAAATTGCCTACGTTCTTTCAACCTTTTCGATCTCAGAATTTTTTTGAAAGAAAAATGTTTCTTTCTATACAACTATAGAAATATGTTTTTCTATAATATATTGAATGTATTAATCTTCGATAAAACCATTGCAAGAGTTAATTTTGAGTAATTAAATGTCATTAAATTAAAAGTAAATAATATTAAATAAGTTTAGAATTACATTAAGCACTTTTGCGTTTTCAAATAAAAAAGTAAAGATGTATTCGCGAGACATTGGAAACCGTAAAGAGATGAAAAGAGTTGAAGTTTTCTGATCCTTTCATCCGCAACCCCGAAGCGTTGCGACGTGCTACACAATGCGCGCCGTAATTACGTTACGTTAATTAATCCGTCGGTTTCTTTGCTCGCTTTTCGGTTTGACCCCTCGCGCCCCGTTTCCACCCAAGACGAGCTCTTTTAATGGTCCACAGAAAGTCTCGATGAAACGGAAATGAGTTACCTTACTTCCGTTTGCGGAAGATTTCATGGTGAATTTGCGAATCCCCGCGGCGCTTCGCTTCCTTTGCCCAGACATTCGGCGCGATTCAGCACTCCTGTTCAATCTCTTGAGAAAGAAGATGGTTGAATAGCATCGAGAAAAGAATCCACTATTTTCCCTTCCGTCGAATCTTCCGACAATTCGTGTTACTTGCGTGCGATTTTGTCCAACAACACTCAAAGCCGCTTATCCATCTCGATCTAGTCTTGTATATACTATATTATATTTGGCAGATTATTCAAATAAAATTATTATGCAAACTTTCACTTTACTCAAACGGCTCTCTTGCTCGTCCATCAAATAAATTTGTTTGTTAAACAAGGATCTGTTGACTGAAACATGACGACAATTAGACAGTTTGTGTAAATATCGTGTTAAACGGTACTGTTAAAATTAGTCAAGGTTTAACTTCGTTAACGTAATACGTCTGGAAAGTCTAACAGATTCTCTCAATCTCTATCGTTTCTATATCGATAATTTTGAGATAAAATAGTATTAAGTGCATAATTTAACATTTTTATTTAACTGTAAAAGTTATTGTATGTTGTAAAATATTTTTAATTTAATTAAATTATAAAAGTTATAATATATTTTTATTTATATGTCAAATAATAATTTTCTAAGTCTAAACAGAATTTAACGCTGTACATTATAAAATCTCACATGCATACACGGAAGAATAATTTTGTTAAAGTAACGCCTATATCTAACAATTTAGTTAGATATAGACGTGAAAATAATTATCAAAATAATTATGTAAGAAACTCAAACATGATGAGCAATGCTGCAAAAAATGTTGACATTTTAACAACCAGTTTAAGCAATTCTATATAATTATTTTGATAGATCAATAAAATTATTTTCATATTTATATTTAGCTAAATTTTAAGATACTTCAGCATTTTTTCTTTAAACGTATAGAATTTTCTTCATTGTCTCACAATTAAAGGCTCTTTAATATATAATTAACTGTACATACAATGGTCTTTTTCTAAACTCTTTGTTTCATTTTTCGCGGATATTAGTGCAATAAATCAATGTGAAGAGAATTATTTCATTTTTTTATCCTGCCAAAGGTATCTTTTCTCCTCCATATGTTTTGTACCTCTACTTATATGATAACACCAAGTGCTCTTAACGGTAACAGCAGGGATTTTAATTTTACAAGCACTCAGTATAACGTCGGACAAATTGCCGACGGTACTGAAAATAACAGGGATTATTCGCGACGTACACCAGCCGTCATCTCCCATGACGATAACGATAATGTTCGGTCCCAACGCGCACTGCAAAGTATAATCTAATTATCTGCCCCGGTCCCGTCGCGCTTTGCGCTACGTTGCGTAATGCGCAATTGCATTCAACGTATGGTGCACGTCGGCTGCATCTTCATTACACGCGTGCATTTATAGCAGCGCTACTCTTTTTCCGACTGGCGTATCGTCGATTGCGCCATTTAAGTGAGTCATATAAACATGATGATAATGTAACGATTTCAGAATTATATCGATCATTTATTTTTACATCCCATACACAAACAATACATACATACTCGTGCTCGCGTTAACTAAATTTATAAAAATATAACAAAACATTTTTCACACACTGTTAAATGTTAAAGGAACAATGGTAATCTAATCCCTTGAGATAAATAATATTTTGTTATTTTTAAGTTTTATGTGTGTCAAAATGTAAATCAATCCATTTCTGTGATTAGCTTTAGAGTAAACATCGTTCATTAACATATATTGTGTGTGTATATGTGTGTGTGTGTGTGTGTGTGTGTGTGTGAGTTTAGTAAATAATAAACTAAATTTAAATTAAATTTAATATATTTTCTTGAATTAAATTTTTTAATTTCATTGTTTTAGTAAAATTAATAATATATTGGGTACAAAC
>Ga0157364_1003731_pt1 | contig 14894 bp, 14 predicted proteins | sample AttsexASBM2_FD_111476 | JGI IMG/M metagenome (GOLD analysis project Ga0157364, IMG submission 111476) | Fungus gardens microbial communities from leaf cutter ant in Ribeirão Preto, State of São Paulo, Brazil - Atta sexdens ASBM2 | ecosystem: Host-associated > Fungi > Mycelium > Unclassified ... | reverse complement strand
TTCTTTATATATAGATATGCAAATTTTCTTAATATCATGAAACAATTTGTGCTAAATACAGCTTTGGCTAAAAGTACTAATCATTATTTAATTTTTCAGTTAATAAATTAAGACACTACTCTTACTGCAAATTATTGTGTGTTATCAAAATTCTTTAACTTACTTATACAATAATGCCCATCATGGCTCGGTAAAATAACTGTTACGAATTATTTAAAATAATGAATTCTAAATAATTTTTTTATTTTTAGAATACGAATTGACAGAATTCAGTAATTAAAAAATAACAAGAAGAAACCAAGGCGTTAATCTTTCATTAAAAATAATATTTGTTCCCGGGTTTTATTACAAACTATAATAATTACTTATTATGACACAATTAAACTGAGATATTTGTGAGTTGTGTATGTGCGTAACTTGAGAAATAAAGAAAAAACCGTGCAACGAAGCCGAGAACATTAAAAATGTAAAAAATATATTATTTTACTTCTTCGTAATATGCGTCGTATTTCGACAGTTAAATGTTTGTTGGCGCGCGACCTTGAAGTGGGGATGGTACGGGGTGGCACAGAGTGGCGCGTCATGTTTACGCTTAATTACTGCGCAGTCGTTCCCTTACCGACATTCGTATAAGCAGGTAGTCGTGTCGCGTGTGGCTCTTTTTTTACGTTACTTTTTGAAATCTTTATCGCGAAGAATGCGAAAAATATACTCAGCAAACGAGAATGGATTGAAATTAATTGAAATGGATTCAGAAATATTGATTCACGAATGTTAAAATGAATGCTTTTCAATCCTGAATGCATTTTTATTCATTTATAGGAATTGGAGCATATCTCTATGTTTTTCAATCTAAAAGTAATATTAGCTTTTTCTATGCGTTGTGAATATTGTTCAAAATTTTGAATGGGAAATGCAGTTTTTCAAGCCAATTGAATTTAATTGAATCCGATTAAATCCAAAAAAAAGTATTCGCTATTTAAAATATGCATTCGGATAGAAAAAAATTTCAGTCCATTTATACGAAGCATTGTATTTTATGAATAGTTCAATTGAAAATTTGCATGAAAAATATAACTTCGTAATTTAATAAGGTATTATAAGAAAAATATTATATAAGACAAAATTTACAAAATTTACTTATTTGTTTGAATTTTCAATTTCATTTATTAAAATTCAACAACTTTTATTTATATATGTACCTAGCAAACGAGAATGGATTAAAATGGATTGAAATTTTTTTCTACCCGAATACGTATTTTAAATAGGGAATACTTTTTTTTAAATTTAATTGGATCTAATTGCGTTCAATTAAGTTCAATTGGATGGAATTGGATTGAAAAACTGCATTTCCTATTTAAAATTTTGAATTAAACAATGTGTGTTGTGCACAGAAAAAGCTAATATTATTTTTAGATTAAAAGACATAAAGATATTCTCCATGCAATTCCTATAAATGAATAAAAATGCATTTCAGGATTGAAAAGCATTCATTTTAACATTCGTGAATCAATTTCTGAAAATTTGAATTTATTTCAATTTATTTTAATCCATTCTCGTTTGCTAATATAAATTTGCCGAGGATCTTTAATATAATATCTCGTCGTGTCCGGAGATTTAGTACAGAGACGAACCACATCTACTTTCGACGATACGATTTTATCGATAGTGTCAGGAAATGTATTCACGTAGTTTCCAACTGAAAATGGATGTACTGGAGGTACATCCAGTGTATGTGCAATTTCGACGATAAGGAAAAAGGTCGACATGGTCTCTCTCAGATTTCTCTCTGGCGTAACTAAACATGTAGGCAGGTAAGAATAGGTAAGAACATCATGTGATCCACGTGATATATTTTGACTTAAATTAAATTCATTGAATTAGAAATAGAAAGTTCGAGAAGAAGTTAAAAAAAAGAAATCTATTAAAAACTCGAATTTACCAAAAATTCGAAAATTTAAATATGAGATTCGACCAGTTAAGTATACTTGGCATCTAAAAACCGGCTTTTTTGTTACATGAAAGAAGTCGACTAAAACGGATATATATATATACTCTCATGTGGCTCTCAACTTGTAAATAAAGGATTCAAGATGAGGCTGGTAATTATAATTACTTTAATTAAAAGTCATTATAGTTGACAGAGCTACAATTGCTTTTTATTTATAAGTTTGTAAATATAACCTTTAAATGCGCGAGTTTCTTGATGAGGAAAAATTAGATTTATATTTGATATAAAGAAACTAGGATTGTTAGAGGAATAATAATTAGCGGAAATTCATCATTATTAAATTAATCAGTATAATTTATGATACATTTCCAATGTATTTGTGCTATTATGAGTTCCAGTTTTAAGTTTGTATTGACATGCAGTTTATGGAACTGAAAAATTTACTAATTTTAATATTACTAAGCACCAAGATTCGCTTTGACAGAAAATAGAATTGTTTCTATTATTTAACAAATAATAATCATTATCTAGAAGTTCTGTATTATATATAAAATTAATTTATTAGCTTCATATTTCTAGTATAATGAAGAATTATTAGATAAAAATAACAATATCTTTCATATTGATACATTGTTTATAAAAATTAATTAACAATTTGATTTTTTTTTAGTATTGCCTATCCAGTGAGCCAACAAAGCCATGCTTGGTTCTAACTTTCAAAGGAACCACACTGATGTTGGATTGCGGTTTGAATATGCAATCCATTTTGCATTTCATGCCTTTGCCCATGGTACCTAGCAACAAATTTAATTCCTTGCCAACATGGCTGCCGCGCAATGATAATCAACAAGATTGGCAAATTGAGGGAGTTAGTGAGAATTTAGATAGAATTTAATTATTTAATCCTTTTCAGTATATTAATTGTTAAATTATTTTAAACAGCAATTGCAAATAATTATTTTTATTTTAAGGAGCTGAAAGAATGTTGCGGTAGAGTCTTTGTAGATTCAGTTCCAGAGTTCACTCCCCCTTTGGAGAAAATAATTGATTTCTCAGAGATCGATGCCATTTTGATATCCAACTATACATGTATGCTCGCGTTGCCATTCATAACGGAAGGCACAGGTTTCAAAGGTATAACAAATGTATGCAAAATGATATATTTTGATAAAAGTTATGTACAGATATAAGCAAAAAGGCTATTATCTTGGAAACGGTGATAGATGTGGCAAAATGTCACAGGATTATTTCAATTTCTCTTTAAAATTATGAAAAATGTCTTATGCATTGGAGTCGTATGTATCACTGTTATTGAGGAAACTATCTCAACATCTAAATCTAATTTTTTTGGTAAAGAGTGTATGTAGAGTGTTTGGCAACAAGTGGAAGAAAATTTAAAAAGTAATTCTCTAGATAAAATAAGTTAAAAATAAAAAATAACAAAATTGCGAATTTGACTTCATTTTTATGTGCATATGTGAACGTTAAAACATTTATAATAAGAAGTGAAATCGAAATTGCAATTTCATTCTTGATTTTCGTCTTATTTTTATTATATCTAGAATTTTTTAATTTTCTTCCATCTGTTGCCAGATATTCTGTGTATGTATTAATCTATAAACACAATTTGAAGGTATAATATATGCTACCGAACCGACATTGCAAATTGGACGATTTTTCATGGAGGAATTAGTAGAGTTTATCGAGCGGACTCCTAAAGCAACAATGGCTAAACATTGGAAGGACATGTTACATACGTTGCCATCTCCATTAGCTGAAGTTGTTAAACCAAAATCTTGGAAACATATTTATTCCATATCGGCTGTGAATTCGGCGCTATCAAACATTCAAATGGTTGGATATGATCAAAAGCTAGTAAGTTTAAGACACACGCAAATTAACATATTAAGATAACATGTAAGATTCATAAATAACGACCCAATCACATTCGAATTACTTGCAGGATATATACGGTGCTTTAATAGTGACACCAATCAGTTCGGGGTTCTGTTTAGGTAGTAGTAATTGGTTGATCTCTAGCGATCACGAAAAAGTTGCTTTTGTCAGTGGTTCATCTACACTGACTACTCATCCAAAGCCCATGGATCAAGTCACGTTGAAGCACGCAAATCTGTTGATTTTGACAGGTTTAACGCAAACGCCAACTGCTAATCCAGACACAATGCTTGGGGAATTGTGCATGACTGTTGGTAATAATCTCAATGTCTGATAAATTGCGATATATCCAGCAAAAAGATAATCTCTTGATTAAAATTATATTTCTTAGGAGAATTAAATAAATAATGAAATCAATTTATTTTTCTTACGAGATTTTTTTCTGACAAAATTGTTTTCTTTATTAAGTGCATTATTATTCGGATTTTTATCCTGGTTATTTTTTGAACAAAAATATAATTTAAATAATGATTTTATCTTACCATATAAAAATGTTGCAGCTGTGACTCTTAGAGCTGGTGGATGTGTCTTGATACCTTGTTATCCCTCCGGCGTCGTGTATGACTTATTCGAGTGTCTGAGCACTCATCTAGACAAGTCAGGCTTCACGCAAGTGCCTCTATTCTTCATCTCACCTGTGGCGGAGACATCCTTGGCTTATTCAAATATTCTTGCTGAATGGTATAATCAATGAAGTGATTCTAAAATATTTCTGATGTATTGCATTCTATTATTTTTTATTTTGTATTTTACTATCATTTTTTACTTTTAGGCTATCAACAAATAAACAAAACAAAGTTTATCTTCCAGAGGAACCGTTTCCACATGCTTTCCTCGTGAAGAATGCTCGATTGAAGCATTATACATCTACATACGCTGAAGGATTCAGCAGTGATTACCGACAGCCTTGTGTCGTCTTTTGCGGCCATCCCAGTCTTCGATTTGGCGATGCCGTGCACTTCGTGCAGTTATGGGGCGGCAATCCTTTGCATACCGTAATTTTTACCGGTAAGGTTACATAATTCAAAAAATAATGTAATAAGTTTGCGTTTGCAATTCTACATTGAGTAAAAATTCTAGAAATAGGATAAATTATTCAATCAACATTGGCTTCATCACGGTGGTTGAGTCTTTTCTAAAAATTCACTCTTTATCAATATTTGCAAATAAGTATTTTACGTAATGTGGTTGTCACATATACATTTTTTAATAAAAGGAAATTTCTGTAGGGTCTCTTGCTCTTACTTCATGCAAGTTATGAATTTAAAAATCCATATGTGGGATGTAGAATCTAGCACTCGAAATTAGATAAATATTAAATATCAAACAAATATACGTAGGACAAATATATAGTTAACATTAAATATCTCTTTCTAATAATGCAATAGTTAATACAAGCTACGTATTTTCTTAGTACTTTTTGTATATCCATATGTAGTATACGATTGTTTTATTAATATTTTCTTTATAACACATTATTTATATTTATATAATTTTCTTACAGAACCTGATTTTCCATATTTAGAAGCCCTCGCACCTTTTCAACCATTGTCTATGAAAGCAGTGCACTGTCCCATCGATACTTCTCTGAACTTTACTCAGGCTAATAAACTCATTCGAGACTTGAAGCCAGAGCATTTAGTAATTCCGGAGGTTTACACACAGCCTCCTGGAATGGCACCGCATAGAACGGATCTTGTCATCGAATCCATTGGGGTAGATATACGTTTTTTATTTAATGAAAAATTTCTCATTTTTAATTTATGTTTACAATTCTCTGTTTTGTATTCTTTCTTTACTATATTTATAAAATATGTATATGTATTAAAAAAAAAGTATATAAAATAACTTGCATAATTACTTTGTTCAAGGAAAAACCCTTGATTACTTTCAAACGTGGAGAGGTGATAAAATTGCCATTAAAGCGGAAGAAGGGCCGTGTGTTTATTGAGCCGGAATTAGCTAGCAATATTGTACCGAGTGAAGTGCGGCCTGGCTTGAGTCTCGCATCTGTTACCGGCGAACTTGATGTCAAGGACAACGTGTATACTATAAAAGTAATTACTAATATGTATAAAGATAAATATGAATTTCACGGTCAAGATAAATATTACGACAAGCTCTTTTGTAGAAGATATCTTCAATTAAAGAGATTTACTGGGAGAAAAAAAGTGCAATATATTTAATGTTATATATAATTTCGTTTCTAAATCTGTAACATTTCTAGAATGTAGAGGATAAACTGACTGGAAAGAGGAAAATGTCATTGGGTTCGCCTGCGCCAATCATGGAGGAAGTGCTGAAGGAGAGAAAGCATGAGTATGGGAATCTGGATCCACAAGAATTGCTGCAAAAGCTTAATCAGGAAGGCTTTCATGGAGCCAAATTACAGCATAGTCCCACCTCTACGAGTATTCATTTGGTAGGATTTGATATCTCATTGACTTTTTCAATATAAATATAGAAAATAATCTTTTCGATAATTATATAAACACAATCGATATAATTAAGAGAATTAATGTCTACTTGCAGCAAGACGAGGACACTTTGATTCAGATCGGAGATAATTCTACGCACATTTTCTGCAACGGCGATCAAAAGATCCGTAAACGTCTTAGGAGTATAATAATGCAGTGTCTGAAAAGATTTTGAGGTACGATATACATTTATAGTATTCTGATATTCTGTGAGACAATGTTTTATACTATTATATCGTATTGTATATACATTTATATATAATTTATTGTTTCAAAACGTATATATATTTATTTGTTTCATCATTCATTTTTATTCTATCTATGACATTAACTTAGGAATTATTTCTAAATTGACTATACTAGAAAAGATTTTTATTATCTAATTATGTCAAATAAGGGGCAATTTAAGTACTTTCAAACACAATACTTTTAACAAACATTGCTTAATTTAACATACATTTGGCAATAATATAATAATGCTTTTCTATATATTTAATAACACAAGTTTCAGTTTCTATTATTGTTAGATTATTGCTAATAAGTGATTGAAATTTGTTAAATTTGCATTTGAAATATCATTAATCAATCAATCATTTTTATTGTAGATAATACATATTAAGATCTGTATATATAAGTACAAACAATGTGATATAAATATATGGCGATTAGCAAATTAAATGTAAATAATGAAAGAAAAATTGGAATCACAATCCTTTACAATAATAGTATAATGAGTATACAATATTATTTTAACGATTTACATCCTAGAATGACTAATTTCTGCTGCATTCTGAACGAACAAGAAACCTCTATCATTTCATTACACGTGTTATATATTTTTTGATTTGCATGTTGTATACAAATGAAAGCAAAATTATCAAGATTCTAAGATTCTTTTCGTAAATATATTCCAAACTGTGCGTAAGTTTACAAGATAGAATAAAAATAAATATACTGAAGCGATACAAAAATTTCAATAAATCTCAATGCTATAAATAAGTTTTACTAAAAATCAATTTCTAGAAAACATTAGGGACTTTCATTTGTTTGATGTATTAATTCTAGAGATGGTAACAATGAGTAAAGTTTATTCTACTTATTAATCTTAAAATATGTTGGTCTTAAAATAGTTTATATAAACATTTTGATTGAAACTATTCCGTTATGTATATTCTTACTTCAGACTCTGAAGAAAAGAAGAAAAAATATTATAAGCAATTCTATAATGCATGAATAAGTTTTACTCATCGCTAACAATAGTGACAAACTAAAAAATAAAGGTATTTATCTCGGATTATTAAGCGTACTTCGCGCGACCCATTTTTTCAACACGTTGATCTTATTTCTTACCTCATCCATGATTGTATTGTTATATTCGTCGACGACGTTGTCATGTGCGTCAATAGTGGAGCAGCTGTCTTTTGACGCGACATGGATGTCGATCTTTCTCTTGGTTGCATTCAGAGTGCAGCAACTTATTACCTAGTTAGCTGTGGCGATACCGATCGCGACTCCCGCCACATACGAGACTAGAAAGAAATGGAATTCTGTTGGCTGGAAGCTATCATCGCCGCCGGTCAACATGTGGTACCAGCGCCGTGTATAGGTCTTCCCTTGTTTCAGCAATCGCTCGGCTTTATCCAGCTTTTTATCGACGAATCTCTCGGCCTGGAATGCAATAATGTTCATCAGTGACTCGGTGTTACATCGAAGCGGAATTGGTAAAATCTGCACACCATAATTAATTTTATTAAATATTTTTATTGGGGATTATACAAAAAGTATAATGATATTGACAAAAATTAATATTGATATTAATTGTTATTGATTGATATTGCCGTATTAAATTTTAATATTGAATTAATATCATTCAATATGGATATTGTAAACGCAACAGTAATATGTATAATGACAACATACTAAATGTTCGTTCACATTTTCGCACAAAACTTCAAAGTTATTGTTCTTTACTTCACCAAGATAGACCGATAATGAAACCGCCAAGAAAACTCGTGGCAATGTACGAACTCTTCCTCCACAGTATCCCTACCTGCAAACAACAGTAGGAACATTACATTTAAAAAATTTGTAAACTAAAAAATTATAAACAAGCAAAAATATTTCCTACAAACGCAAGCAATTTGTTAAGTTATAGTTGAAAACAAAGTTACAGATTCGAAATAATTTCTGTTGGAAGATAATCATAATATTTTAAAAAATATGTATTGTTTCTAGGAAGAAGTTAAAAAATAGAAAACTTTCAATTTTTAACTCGGAGAAATTACAAAATCTTTATGCAGCAACCTGACATTTGTCTCACCTTATCCATGAAATTTGGTCCTTCGCCGGTAATTTTTTCTTCCACCTTATCTGTTATTTTCTCGGCTTTACTCATAATCTTGTCCCAATTAATTTTTATGTAACCCTGATGTGCAGCTATTTGCAGCATGATGATTCCACCACCAACTGCACAGGCTGCCATCTTCCCAATCTTCATGGTGACGAATCCAGTTACCCTAAGTTACAAGGTAGTTAGTATGGAAGATTTGCCTAATAAGTGTTAAATGCTTAGATATTTGAGAAATAAACAATTATGACAATTAAGACACAAAATGCGTACCATCCTGATGTGGTACCAATGATGATCTGTTTGGTCGCTGAAGATTTGCTCACATCACCCATGATTTTTTCTAAAAAGGATTTGGCTTCCTGTGAGGCATCTATACTACTGTAGGCTTCCTTGTTCGCGTCTTCTTTACTCTTTTTGGGTATTGGCATCTTGGTCCTGAAAAAAAAGAAGCATGTGAAAATACAACAAAGAATTAATATCTTAAAAGATTGGAATTTATGTAACATTGCTCAGTGATCTCATAAAGTCAAGTATGACTTTAAAAAAGTCATACTTCCTATTACATAAATTCTATGCTTAAAAAGTTGTACATGTGAGTGAAAGAAGTATCAATGTAGAAAGTTTCACATAATTGATATACAAAAAGATGTTTCAACTATCAACTCTATCTTTAAATTTGGAGTAAATCAAATAAAAAATAATAAATCCCTGATTATTCCTAATAATAGTTGTTCCATTAACCTTTAAGTGGGTAAATGAGATAACTACAGTATTCCAAGTATAGTTTTTTAAAAATCTTATTCTGAAAAAGGAAAACAAGTATTGCCCAGAAGTCTTAAAGTTTATTATTTTTACATTCATTTATCTCATAATGAAGTCTAATTTACAATATGCTCTTTGCTTCTGTTGCTTTTTGCTTTTTTCCACATTTTTATCTTGCCTTTTTGCTTCTGTTTCTTCGTCTTCTGTCATTTGAGATAAAAGTTGTTGAACTTCAGAAGCGATAAGAAACATACAGTGAAATCATTACATTCTTGTTGTTTATTGATGTTAAACAAGGACTAAAAATGATTTATTTTGTCCTTGCTAGAAAACATCTATGATTGTCGATAAAACGATTGAAGAAGGAAAAAGGTAATAGATAAAAAGCATGAAATGGGAAACGAAGAATACATTATAGATTAGGCTTGTAAATGTAAATTTAATCACAACAGCATAATATACTAGTAAAAAGTATAACTGTAGAATTAAAATTTTGTATTCTGAGTACCCTACTTGTTACATATTTTTTCTCTAAATTTATTGGAGTGAAATCTTGTTTTGAACTAAGCTTGAAAACAGTGATTCAATTTTCAATCTTTAAAAGTGAGATTTTTCACTCTGAAAGTTTTAGAATCTTTAAACCTACCTACTTAAAGGTTAACAACTATTCAGTAACAAAAGGATCACATGAGAAAACAGACATTGGAAGTTGATGTTATCCTCATTCTGTGGATTTGTGACGCAGTGAAGTAAATGAAAACGTAATTATATCGATGACGAAGTTTCGGAAGGAAATCACAGCGATTGTTCTCAGAAAAGGAAAACGAAAAAGAATCGCGGAATATCAAGGAAATCTCAGTCGTAAATTCCCAATCGCTGTAACATTCAACGAATTCCGGGGAAAAGCTAAACGATAAAAGACTCTACCGTTTGAAGAATTTCCTTATTCTCGAGCGGAAGACACTTCTATTCGGCATGAGTATCGAGCGTGTTTTTAGGTGTAGGACGAGTCGTCTCGCGGACAGAAACGTTTTGCTTAGATCTACAGAACATTTCGATAAAGTATGAAATTACCTTATTCGACAATAAATTTTCGCAGACGGTGACGGATGCGACGACGTCAGTTGAGCAACCCGTCAGATCGAATGTAAATTGACGTAAATATGATACGATAATTTGGAGGGAGCCAAAACGGCTCCCGAGAATCAAGTTTGCTCGTTTTAGATGCACTTTCTACACCTTGCTCGTCTTTGTTCCTCTTTCCTTTTATCTCTTGCTTCAACTTGAAATTTATTTATTGTTTTTTTTTGTAGTATTTATGTTTTTTAATATACAATATATTTGAATCTACTTTTATTTGATCTTTTTTACATTTAAATTCGAATATTTCTATTTTTAGTTACTTTAACTTAATTTATTAATTGAACTGCTGAAACTTTTCTTCTTAATATTTATATCTATTATAACTTAAATACTACTATTATAGTATATTATCTATATTTAATCTTTTATATTTAATCTTTTTATATTAATATCTGATATTTTGTTTCTTAGTCACTTTAAATATCAATTAAATTTATCGCAATTTTTGCCTGAAATATCTATTTCTTGATATATGTATATTCATCGTTAATTCTCGACAATCAAATGTCACTTAAAAAAAATAGTTATTATTGTATTGAATAGCGGTGAATTTCTTTTTTCTCGTATTTTATCGCATTCAAATTTACCGCGCTCGAAACTTCGAAATGGCTGCCTTGACTCGGCCGCGCTCGGCGTCGTTCGGTCACGCTCGGCATTCGTCGGCATTTCGTGTGCCGGGTCGGTCAGACCGGCGCGACTCGCTTCATGCCGCTCGTACGTGATCGCGTGCAGTTCGTGTCGTTGCCGTTGTCGCTGCTGTCGCTGTTGCGCCGCCGTCGCCGCCGCCGCCGCGCCGCCACCACTATCATCTCGCTGATAAACTCTTCGCGATGCGGTGACGGCGCCGTGGGATTGACTCGCGTATAATCGCGCGCGCGCGCGCGACTTCCTCGTCATAGGTTTCGGAGTCGTCGTCGTGCGTGCGTGATATCCGTCTCGCGCGGGTCGCGGATGTGTGACGCGCGTGTCTTTACCGGGACCGCGATAGAGCGTGTGTAAAATGGCACAGGACACCGACGACATCAACCTCACGCCGCAGGAATTGCAGACGCTGTCGGAGCTGGACAGGTGATTAACTCCACTCGGTTCCACATACACTTCCGCGGTATTCCCTTCCCGGTCTCCCGCGACCGAGATTAATGTCGCTGCTTCCGTTCCGTCCAGATGACGAATATCACGACTATCACGTCACTGATATATAACCTAGAAAAGCGCATTTGACAGCGCGCTTGTGCGCAACCTACTGACACCGTTTTCGCGTTTCCGTCTGTACCACATTCCGTGGGCTTGTCGCAAAATCTCGCCGCGATAACAATGCGCGCGCGGAGCCGAATGGCCGGCGTAGCCGCCGTCTTGATTATTAAATCGCCGGCCCGATCGCCGATAATAACGATTGACGTAAACACATGCGTTCCCCACGAGTCTCTCGACCGGATGGAATGCGCGCGTAAATGCGATATAATACATTGTGAAACTGAAGGCACTTTCTCTCTTGTGTGCATGCACAGCCGGCAGTTCGGTTTCCTCAAGCTCAACTCCCCGGAGCAGGCGAAGAGGAAGACCCTGGTGGTGCGTGCCATTAAATACCTGGAGCGTATGCTGGTTCAGGCTCAGGCGGAGAGACAGCGCAGGAAAGCTGATAGTACAAAAACGTGCCCGGATGACTCCAAGGAGAATGATGATGAGGATAAGGGAATAAGCATCGATCCCAAGACATACTGCAAGCTGGGACACTTTCATCTACTTTTAGAAGATTATAGCAAAGGTATGACTTCCTTTTTATGGTATATCTTGTCATAAAATTGTCGGAAATATTTCACATTTGTTTAAAATTCAGATCAATTTGTGAATTTCATTTAAATCAAATTCTATTTTACAATTGAAGACGCTTTGTCAAGCAAACAAAACTGTTTCCTTTAATTTTTTTTCATTTAGAAGAAATAAGTACTTGTTTTATAAATTAAATAATAGTGAGATATTAGGAGATATTGAGATAGTAAGATTATAGCAAAAATATAGCTCTCCCTTTCTATATTATTTTTTTCTATAAAACAATTGAGAATGTTTTATGTCTGTTGAAAAAAAATTTAGGCTAATTAGTCATTTAATTCAAATTCTATTTTATAATTGAAGATGTTCTTTCAAGCAAATGAGATTATCTTTTTTATTTATTTTTTATTCTAAATAAATACTTGTATGAATCAAATAATAAAGAATTTAACTGAGTAATTTTAAACTCGAGATATGTATATCATATCAACAGTTGGGAAACCTGTCAAAACAATTGATAGGAGGGATTCCTAGGGCTTCAAATTTCATTGATTTACCGTATATTTTCTCTCACTTTTAAACCTTATCTTGGATAAAACAATTTTCGTTTTATTTATATTAACAAGCAAACCTGCTCTGATGACTATCCTCTTTTTTTTTGATACAGCAATGTCAGCGTATCAGAAATTCTACTCTTTAAAAGGTGACTACTGGAAGGATGCTTCATTTCTGTATGGACTGGGTCTCGTTTACTTCCACTTCAATGCCTTTCAATGGTGAGTGTGAAATAATTTTCTTTTTTTTAATATATGCCCTACAAAGGAACGATGAATTCTATAACAAGAGTATCAATATTCAATGTGTGAGTGTATCTTGTGAGCCTAATTTTATATTAGGTAATTAAGTAAGGTAAAATAAATTAATTATGAATTAATTAATTGAAATAAAGAAATTTAATGAATAAAATAAATTATAACAAATTTCAATAAATTAATATTTATGATTAATAAAATGATGAATTCTATTAAACTGCATTCATTCCATTAAATAAACTTGATATTTTTTTAATTAAAATTTATTACGAGAATATTAAAGTTATTAAATTCCAAACCTGAAGCAGAATATTAATAAAATTGCATTAAAATATATAAAGATACAATCTCTTGGCTGTTTATTCTTAAATTTTGCAAAAAAATGTTTTAAATTTCTTATTAATGTCTTTTAAATAAATTCACTGACGAAGAATTTATATTTTATATTTATTGATTTTTTTTGTTAACATTACTAAGATAAGTTGCAGAAGATTCTACGCTCTCATTTTATTTAAAATGGAAAGTGATAGCTAAAACGAGCATTCATATAAGCTACGGGGATGTAAAACGATTGGTTTTACTTCTCGCGCGTAATGTAAACGTAGAGCAGAATCCCATGGTTCAGTCAGTCGGCTAGGTCCTAGGCAAGCTACGTAAGGGCGAAGGGCTCAACCGACGAACGGCAAACATGGCCGACATAAAAAAAATTCCGCAATCTCTCTCGCGAGAGTTGCTCGCCTTGAGAAGGGGGCGTCGGCCCTTGCACGACGTACACACACGCAGAGTTCATCGTTCCCGTGTAGCCTCTCTCTCCGTGCATCCCTGTTTATTTTTTAATTTTGTATCGTACACGTGACACCATCACTCGCCGATAAACGGCAAGCTGCCCTTCCGGGCGCCGATAAGGTGTGAATCCGAGAGTCGATAAAGTCGCAAGCATTTCGGTTCTCTTGATTGACCAATTCTACCAAAGTTTTTAATTTTTATTCTTTATCTTTTTTGAAGTCTTAGAACTAGAAAAAGATGAAGAGTTAGTTAAACCGAGATTTAACTGCATTGGTAGAAATAGGCATGAGAGAGTTTCACTTTATTTTGTCCTATAAACAGTTTAATGATAAATTTTTAACTGTAACAGAATCAACAAGTAGATCTCATACATACATATGTATAAAATAATATGAAAAGATTAATGCTTATAAGGACATCTAACTGGCTGTTTCTAATTACGTGAAATTCTATAGTTATTATTTTAAAACTTATAATACAAAAAATATACTAGCTGTATAATAAAGGGAATATTAATATAAAATATACATAAAAGCGATTGATTTATTAATTAAAAATAAGGAATTTATATATGTAACATTTAATGTACATATTTACGTAGTTTTTTACGTAGTTGTTTCTTTTAACTATTAAATGAAGTAAGAATTAATACATTTTTACGGTGCAACTGTTTTTTAACTCAGTTGAATTAAAACGAAAAACTTATTTATAATTCTGAATAAAGCAGCATTCATGATGCGTTTTTAAATGAAACAATGGATTTTCTACTCACAATTTTGAATTGTATAACATTCATGGCTCATTTTAAAAGAAAAACTTTTTTTTTATTCAATTGGATTAAAACACTGCATTTCCTATTCAGAATTTTGAATTGAGCAGTATTCATA
>Ga0157364_1003730_pt1 | contig 14896 bp, 9 predicted proteins | sample AttsexASBM2_FD_111476 | JGI IMG/M metagenome (GOLD analysis project Ga0157364, IMG submission 111476) | Fungus gardens microbial communities from leaf cutter ant in Ribeirão Preto, State of São Paulo, Brazil - Atta sexdens ASBM2 | ecosystem: Host-associated > Fungi > Mycelium > Unclassified ... | reverse complement strand
CGGCTTACTCACCAGACTTGGCTCCTTCCGATTACCACTTGTTTGCATCGATGAGTCACGCACTTGCTGAGCAGCGCTTTGGTTCGTACGAAGATGTGAAAAAATGGCTCGATGAATGGTTCGTGACAAAAGGGGAAGATTTTTACTGGCATGGTATCCACAAATTGCTCGAAAGATGGGAAAAATGTGTAACTAGCATACTTTGAATAAATCTCTTTTTATCATTCTTCCGAATTTAACGTGTTTTTTTTTGGGAAAAAAATCGTCATTTCATACTTGTACACCTGATAATTATTATTCTTCCATCTTGAGAGAGAGAGAGAGAGAGAGAGAGAGAGAGAGAGAAAGAATCATAAATAATAATGTAACAATATAATAAGGAAATGCAAATAAACAAAGAAGTAGAAGTGAGAAACATAGGCTGTGAGAATAACGCTATGATTTTAAAATAGTAGATAAAAGAAGGTAGGATAAAATAAAGTAATATAAATTAAAAATTAGAATTAAGCGAACTTAAAGGAGATAAATGAATAGTAGAAGATAGGCGAATAGGATTTAGATGGATGAATGTGGATAAGTGGAAAATTGTAAACTAAGTCCCCTTCTTGAACTATATGTATGCTAAAGTAAATAAATTATCGTATTTTATTCTCACTATACAATGAGAATTTTGTTTATGGTATGTGACACATGATTCCAATAGGTTTTTTCCTCATGACAAATCCGTAATTGAAAATCTGCTTTAGCACATCAAATCTTTTTTAGAAAAACCGAATAAAAAATAACCGAATAAAAATAATTTATAAATAATTTAAAAAACGCGCTTTTGATCACTTTTTGAGTTGTTTAAAAAATAGGACATCATAGAAATTTATTAACTCGAATGGAAGCTCAAACCTTAAGCTACAACTATACTAAATAAAGATAAATAAGTAACATGATAAAATTTCTTTGTAGATTTTTTTTAAGAACGTACGAACTACAGTGTATACGTTTGTCGTTCATTTCATATCATTGCAAATACATATGAATACGTATATGAATATAAAAATTATACAGAGAAACATAGAAGTAATTATAGAGTTCTTCAACATATGTGTCAGTGTATATGTATGTATATATGTATTTATGTATATGCATATTTATGATCAATGTAAAACATTATATGTCTGAAGAACATCTAAAAGAGTGCATTCATTTATGCAGTAAATAGTGTATTTAGTACTTTCTCATCTGCTAGTCACATGACCTAAATTTAATGAATGGACCTCTGCATGAATAGCTGCTCGTATCGTATTGGATCGTATCTTCCAATAGAAAATCTGAAAAAATTGAGCTGATTGAAAATTAAGGTCCAGGGGGAATTGAGGCCCTATTCTTGAACAAACAGAAATCACATACAGAAGTAACAATTCCATATACATCAATCAATCAATCACAATCGAGAAATTCATTTTCGTATGTGCTCAAAAATAGAGCGCCGGTTTTCAACTCATGGTTAACTCTTAATCGAGTTCAATTTATTCATCTCTTTCTAACGCTAGAAGTCGAAAGAGTAAAATAAGTTAAACCTCGGTTAAGAACTTAACGATTCTCGTTTGAGCGGGCTAACGTGCTCGCGCATGCGCTGTATATGAGCTTTTTCAACAGGCGATTTAATTTATTTCGACTAATTACTTTCCACAGTCTCCTTTTCCTAGTTGCACCTTTTCTGGTGACATCTTCTCTTCTTTCCTTCCGCATTTGTTTTTCAGAAAAATTTCCTCTCCCAGTAGTATTGGCATGCGAGAGAATCCGGTGGGTCTTAATATTCCCGACGCCGTCGCAACTCCCGGACAAGTAAAAACATCAATTTCTCTCGAAGAAATAAATAGCTTCTTCGTTAAAATCAATAAAAATGTCATACACTCTAGAACATCATTTAGATTAAATAACCCGAATAGGTTAGATAATCCGAATGCCGCGTCATTTATTAAGTCACCGACTGTGAATTCTCTCTTTCTCTGAAATGACGAAGAAGAAAAAAGATAAGAAGGGTAAAAAAAGCCTACAAAATAAAATCATCTTTGATTACAGATCATTCAAGGAAACCGAATCTCCAAATCTTGAGGTTATCTTTAAGAATCTGGCGAGATCTCGTCCCCCTCCCTCTTCCCAACTGGGGAAGAGCATGAGGACTCTTTTTACTCTTTGGATACCTTGAACTCAAGGTCCTCTACTCGGGCTATCGTTCACGCGGAGAAGGAGAAAAATGAAAGTATGAAGATCGACACGATACTGAATGAACTGCCACCTCAGGCTCTCAATAAATGTCCTCGTGAAGCGGAGGAGACAACTACAATTGGGGAATCCCCGACCAAAATGATCACGGTTCCTTCTGCTAATAAGTCGATCTCTTTTCGAGATCTTTGTGCAACTATGATGCCAGTCTTTCTCCGTATATAATACTTTTCCAGAAGATCTCGGTTAATGATAATAATAAAGCTCGCCTCTGCCCCATTAGGCCAGTCGTGTTGTTATGAAATTTATGGATAATAATAGCATTCTGAGGTAAAATCTGCGGAGCGGAACAAGGTGTCTGTCTCCTTTAATAATTATCACAAGGTTAACAATATCGTTCAGCTTGAGGCACTCAAAGTTGTATTTATAAATTTAAAGAAAATACTTTTAAAAATGTGTGAAAGTGATAACGTGTATGCTGATAATCTATCAAATGTTAACGATGAGGTATAAGACAACAGTTGACAACAGAAGAATCAATGCTTTCAATTTATTATAATAAAGCTTACAAAAAGTGCCGACAGCAGCCAGTAGTTTTCGTCACTATATGTCAGCGGCGAGAGCAAAATTTTTTTCTAAAAAGTGTGGCTATCAAAGTGTTAAGAAATTAATATTATCCAAAATTAAAATTATGTCGCATAATATAATAATTCTGAATTTCTATTATGACATAATTTTAATTCACTAATAAAGTGGGAATTTTTAATCCTCTCTAGGTGGCAGATTGAGGAATGCTCGCTGGATGACATATTGTCATCTGGAGGGAAAATAAAATATCCGGAATGGACTAAAACTAACAACAAATACTAGGCAATGGAGAAAACAAAATCGGTGGAAACTGCCCCAGGTGGTATTCTAAATGGAAATCCGAACAATTCACTCTCTTCGGAGACTGGCCGAAGAACAGATTCTGCGAAGGGGGGAGGGCAACCATTGTTTGTTAACAGTATAAACGAAAAATCAGAAGATGACATTCAAATGAGCATAAGAATGCATAACAAACACACGTTATATTATACGATGCTTGACATAGAGAAAGAACTGCTAGAATCAATTTCGAGCGGAGCTGCAACTACAAATAATAGAAAAGAGAAAAGCTCTTCAACAACCCTGAAAAAAATGAATCAAGTACGACTATCGAAAAAGAGAAAGAATATTGTATAGAAAAAGAATTAATTAAGGAAACAGAATGGGTGACCAGAGGAGAAAGAACAAAAAGCACAAAATGGTCTCCTCTCCTGAAACCTCCCCACTAGCAATGTAATCTTAAGCATCCCAGACAGAGCTACAACAAAAAACAGAGATGAGAATGCAAAAAAAACAAGATCACTCTCTATAGTGTTTAGTCAGATTAAAAAAATTATATAAAAAACTACATGAAAACCAGTTCAACTTCATAGCTTGCATACTGAGTAACAAACAAATCAAATTGAATGTAACTAGTGCCGATGAACATAGGAAACTAACAAGATACCTCGAAAATAGGTACTTCTAGCACACCTACGAAAATAAATAATTGAGACTCATCAGAGTTGTAGCAAAAAAATTGCATTACTCCTGCAATCCTAAAAAGATTGTTAACGAGATGAGATAAAGGATATAAATTGCTAGAAGCAGTGAGATTGCTGAGGAGGGGAGATAAAGCTCCTCCTCTCTTTATATTGATTTTCAGCAACAATGAAGACCTTAAGAAAATCTACAAAATAAAAGAAATATTGAAATCTAAATAAAAAAAAAATAAAAAGAAATAATCTAAACTTATCGCCCAACGTAAAAATTATCAAAACTTATGAACTCAAAGATACTGCAAAAGGGAATCGAGATGTATAAAATGTATGGGTAAACACTACATGCGGGACATGTAAAATAACAAGCAACAAATTCAAAATGTGTTAATTGTGGAAGCATCACCCGAATTACAGAGGATATGAAGTTGCAAAAAAAACCGCAAGAAATTAAAAACAAAGTTACAAAGAGACAGGTAATAAAACCAATCAAATAACCTATAATATAACCTATAATAGTTCTAGAATACAACCTGAAAGATTAATACAATAAAATCAAGTTGTCGAAGAGAAAACCTATATTCAAGTGATACTCAAGGAAAAATAAAGAATAAAAAAAAATGTTACGGCGCGGATTAAAATATTAGGTAAAAAGCAAAATAAACAAATTTGAAGAACAGGAAAAGATGCTGAAAGATGTTCTGCAAAAATTTTCTAAATTAGAAAGCGACTGCGCCTTCTAAAAAGAAATAATGAGTAAGCACGAAATAAAAATAGTTACGTGGAATGTCAATAGTATCGAGCAAAAATTAATAATAAGTAAGTTGCAGATATTCCTAGAAATCCATAAAATAGATATAGAACTTATAAATGAGATCATCTTACTGAACAATCTTATATTAGAATTAGGGGATACAAAATATATCACTATTTATCCGCAAAACACAATTAGGGATGGAAGTGCTGTGATTATTAAAGAAAGTATTGTCTATTATGAAGAAACACAATATCAAATGGACATGCAAGCTACAACTATCAGCATTAAGGATAGAAACTTTAGCCTTGTAGTGAGCGCAGCCTACTCATCTCGTAGGCACAATTTAAAAAAGAAACACTACCTGGACTTTTTGAGAAGCCTGGAAGAGAAATTTATAGCGGAAGAAGATCTTAATGCAAAGAATACCTACTGGAGAGCAAGGCTAATGACAATCAAGGGAAGAGAGTTGTTGTCAGTTATGCAGGAACATGAATATAACAATTATTCAATTGACAAGTCCATCTATTAATCTACAGATCTAAAAAAAATATTAGACCTGCTGGATTTCTTCACAAGATTTCAACTAAATTAAAATTAAAAAAAGTTTTGTCTAAACTCTGATCACTTCTCAATTATATTAACAATAAGTGATAAAATAATCATAAAGAAGTTATACTCCACTCTAATAGATAAATCAATTGGGAATGCTGAACTTTTAAATAAGATACAATTGAAAGTGCCACTGAGAAGCGAAGATCAGCTTGACTACGAAGTTGATAGGAGATATCCAGCAAGCATGGAAAAAACAATATAAAAACAATATAAACTTTATATCAAGGAAGTTGTTAAACATTAATTACAATTAAAAAATTGATCGAAAAGAAAAGAGGCAGGAAGAAATAGCAACAAATCAGAACTCTGACAAAAATAAATTGAATAATCTGACCCAATGACTTAGAAAAAAAATAAAACAAATAAAAGAAGAAAATATTAACATATGTTTAAGAAATTTGACGGCTAAAAAGGATACAAATTACTCCTTATGGAAAGCCAAAAGAATCAAAAAGCCATTGCACATTTCACCATTAATAAGTTCCTAATGGACAATGGACTAGACAATAAAAGTAAGGCTGAAGTATTCATCTTGAGGAAACATTTCAACCGCATAAGTCAGAAGAGGAATATGTGCTGATAACGAATATGTATAGAGAAGAAATAAACATCCAATTAATTATGCCAAAGAGATTCAACAAGAAATTAAAAATATCAATATTAAAAAAACACCTGGATACATCTCATCACTAAAGAGTTTCTAAAGCAATAGTTGACATATATCATAAATGCATTCATTAGATTAGTATATGTATCATGAGCATGAAAGATATCTGAAGTTCTGAATGTTACCGAAGAGATAAGCCATCTAAATATAGTGTCATCTTATTGCCGTAATACCAAATATTTATGAAAGCTAAGAAACTTGCTTAAGAAACTTAAACCTACATATAATTTACGAAAAGTAGCTGATCCTAATGCATCAATTTGAATTTAGAGACAAACATTCAACGATTGAGCAGGTGCATAGAATAGTGAACACTATAGAAAAAGCTTTAGAGGATAAAAAGGTTTGCTCAGCGTCTTTCCTGGACGTAGCCCAATCTTTCGATAAAGTGGCATGAAGGCTAAACAATATAAACTAGATACTTGCTTACCAAGGCATTCAAATTATCAAATCATATCTATCAAATAGACTCTTCAGAGTCAAATGTGACCAAGATTACTCTGATTTCAGAAAAAAGGTATCTCAAGGGAATGTATTGGGACCGATCTTATACCTCATCTATATATGATATATCTCAAATCAAGCAACAATAGCTACTTTTACGGACAATACAGCCATCGCAGACAACACCAAAGAAGCTACAAAAAATCTGCAAAAAGCTATAAAGTGAGAAAGCTATAAATGGATTAAAAGATAAAATATAAAACTCAATAAAAATAAATCAATTCACGTTAATTTTACTAATAAAAAGGAAAAGCCAATAGTAATAAAGTTAAATAATAACACAATATCGTGTGCAAATACAATTAAGTATTATTATCAAAGAGAAAAAAAAGAAAGCTGTTCAACATTACACAAAAACTTCTATGATAACTCCTGGCAAAAGACTGTTGGATCATCACGGACTGCGTAGAAGACTTAAAAGGATAAAACTGCACGAGTCTAATGGAGAGTAATTGATTAAGGATAAACTGAGCTTACACGATAGTGCAATCTTAGAACTACTCTTAGAAGTTTAGAATAAAAATTGCTGGTTAGTCGGGACGATTAGTTGCAATGTTTTTATATTAAAAAAACAACTAAAGATTGTAATTTTTTAAGTAATTATTTTTTAAGAGCTTTACATTAGAAAAATTATCTTTGATATTATTAAAAAATAACAGCTCGTAAAAGTCAATAAAAAAACGATAAAACTTTCTTATAAAGAAAAGAATATTTATATTTTTTAAGGGAGGACCCCACTCCTGAGGTTTCAAAAAAAATCGAAAATCTTTTTATTGCTTTAATTTAATCATTAGTTTGAGAAAAAAAATTCGAAAGCAAAATTCAAAGTCAAAAGTAATCGAGAAAATAAATTTCAGGCCGAAGCGACTCCGCCTCTTTTGTAATCCGCCTGGGCAGATAACCATGTACTTATCAAAATATGAGTTTTGGATGCTATCTATGGATGTTACAACTTGTACTAAATCCAATTTCAACAATTTCAACGTCGGTTTCAGTATGAGAGTGATATCATTAGTAAACATCAAGAAAGCGCACGCTTCATTTTGCGTTTTTCTGCATTTTCCGAGACAATGTACATGATAACTTAAAAAGTTTTCATCTGATTAACTTCAAATTCTAACTGAATATTCTTAGCAACATTCTCTATCATCTGAAAATTCATCACATAGAATTTTTTAAAATATTTTGTAATTATTTTTAATTTTAATCGACAATTAAAGACAATTTTTTTTCGAAAAAATTGCAACTTTTTTCCAAATCACCGCCATTTCAAGAAAAATCAATATTTTAAAAAATCCCTACGTCAGATGATAACAGTGTAAATGATGTCTCTGTGAAGTTAGCACAACTTTAAAAATCGGAAATTTTAATAACAGTATTGCTTACACCCACAAGTAGTTCTACAGTTCCTGATAGGTTTTATAAATAGTTCCATTGATTTAGGCCAAAAATTAAAAAAAATAAAAATATGCGGTGCTAATTTCGCGTGACACCGCAAGATTCGAGAAAGTCCATTTTTTTGAAATCTTAAACAAGAATAAAATATCTCACATAGTACTGGCTGTTTAGAGATACTTTTCTCTTGACGTGCGGTTCCAGCGCAAGGATTAAAAATTGTTTAAACATATTAAAATGGCCGGTAATATCACTAAAACCTGTCAGGAATTGTGTAATTTCTCTAATACAAAAAAAATAGCGCAAAAAAAATTAATTTTTTTTAAACTTGAGGTACTAGCTCTTATTTTAAAAATTTATTTAAAAATATATAATAGCCAGAATTATTGTTATAATCGATCAGGAACTTTAGTACTCTTCGAGTACTTTAAGATTCCGTCAAAAAAATTGACTTTCTCGAATCTTGCGGTACGCGAAATTAACACCGCATATTTTTATTTTTAAAAATTTTTTGCCTAAATCAACGGAACTATTTATAAAACCTATCAGGAACTGTAGAATTATTGCGGGTACAAGCAGTATTACTGTTATTAAAATTTCCGATTTTTAAAATTGAGGTGCAAACTTCACAGAGACATAAATGATGTTATTTTTTTTTAGTTTGCATAGCCATTTGCATGCAATCATGTTTGAAATCATGTATATCACTTGAGCCCGTTTCATGAAAAGTGTTCCCATAATTCCCATAATTGGATCAGAAAGCCGCCATTTTGTTGTTCAAACGAGATGAAAAAATTATTTTTTACACTAGAAAAGATATATAATAAAATTCTTACAGTGATTTTTCAATCAACTTATTCGTTTTTCTTCAAAAAATTCACAAAGTTAGAACTGATTTTTGAATGCCAAGAGGGTGAAGGCCCTTTCTTAACATTTATATATTTTCTTTTATTTTAAGATTCCTGAGTCACCACAGCCATATTAAATCATAACGTCAGAAGTGAGAAATAATATATTAATTTTTATTGCGTGTTATTTGTAGAATAAAGACAATTTTAACAAAACGAAATGATGAGATCGTTTTATAACAATTGTAGAAATAGACGAAAGCCATTCCTATCCTTATTCCACCTGACAATCAATAAATAATCGCAAAAAGATAAAAGGCATGAAAAGTATTTTTTGAGTTATAAATAAGACTTGAAAGTTATTGTCGGCATTAACATTACCCAAACAATGGCTGAAACCTTTTAAATGTTGTTCAGTATCATGATCTTGATATTTTTACGTAAAAATGAATTTTTAGTGCAAAAATGAAAATAAGAGGAACAATTTTTAGTGATCTTGATCTTAATAAATGTTATCAAGGTCATAACATTGACCAATATTCAAAAGATTTTAATCATCGTTTGGGCACTTTGAGTAATGCTAATGCTGAAGATATTGTAACTTTCAAGCTTTATAACTCAAAAAGTACTTCATGAAAACATATTTTATTATAGTGTTTTGAAAAGCTCTCGAGGCAAGCCACAAGAATATGTAATGAAAAATAGATGCTCTCCCATTAAAAAAATTTAAAATAATCTTACCCTAACCTTGATAACATTTATTAAGATCAAGATCACATTTTAGAGATTGTTCCTCTTATTTTCATTTTTGCACTAAAAATTCATTTTTACGTAAAAGTCACCCAAGGTCAAATCAATGGTACCATTTTGTGTCCCTCTGAAAGTCCCAAAACTTTTGTCTGAAACATTTTTTTCTAAAATGCACTGTTCAAGAGATATTTGAGATGATCGATTAAAATGGGACACTCCGTACACAACGTTTTCGAGCCGATTTGCAACCTGAGCTAGATTAATGATCGCATGTTTTACTATTGATTGACACGTTATACGCTCAATATTATAAAATATCATTAATCCAAATCAGGTCAGAGTGCAAACTCACTCGGGTTCAAAATGCTAAGCTTCTCTCAAAATAGCAGAGCTTCTCTCTACTAATAGTATACTTACTTTTATATTTCGGATATGTGAAGTTAGCATTCCAACTATAGCACTTAGAAATTCTGATTAAAGTTCCCATTTCCTTTTGACGAAACGAAGAGTTCCCTATAGTTTATAATAAGAGTTCTGCTTAATAACTTTTTTTAATAATTTTTTAAAACTTCTTATCAAAAATCGAGATCGAAGTTTTGAACAATTAAATTAGCTCCATTTCGTGAATATCAATATCTAGAGATCTAGATGCATAAAAAAATTTTTTTGAAAAATTAATTTTTAGATACAATAGTTCTGATTAAAGTTCCTGCTTCCTTTTAACGAGACGAAGAATTCTCTGTAGTTTCTAACGCGAAATTCGTTTAATAATAACTATTTAAAAATAATTTTTAAAAAATGAGGGTGCTATAACTTTTTATTGAAATTCAAGATCGAATAGTTCTGAGCGGCTTAATAATTTTATTTTGTAAATATCTAGAATTTCTGACATAAGAGACACATAAGAGACAAATCCGATCAATGAAAAAAAAAAATTTTTTTTTGAAAATTTTCGAAGACCCAACAAATGTTGCGTATTTCGCAAAACATTGGTTCAATCGCTTTGAGCCCTAATGCTTTTCGATAGAACTCGTCTAGAGAACTGTCTAGAATTCCAATTAGAACTACTTAGTACTCTCAACAAATTTTCGATGACCCTATTAGAATCAAAACGATTGGACTAACATTTTGCAAGATATGCAACATTTGTTAGGTTCACAAAAATTTTCAAAAAATTTTTTTTCTTTTTTATCTATTTGATTTGTCTCTTATATACATAAAAAATTCTAGATATTAACAAAATAAAGTTATTAAGCCGCTCAAAATTATTCAATCTTGAATTTCGATAAGAAGTTTTTTAAAAACTATTAAAAATGGTTATTAAGCGAATCTCGCGTTAAAAATTACAGAAAACTCTTCGTTAAAAGGAAGCAGGAATTTTAATCAGAACTATTGTATCTAAAAATTAATATTTCAAAAATTTTTAATTTTTTTTCCTTTTTTTCGAAATTTTTGTTATCAGGAACTCTAGCTATTGATAAAATGAAGCTATTAAATCACTCTGATCTCGATTTTCGATAAGAAATTAGCAATCTCTTTTTTTTAAATTATTAAAAAATGGTTATTAAGCGAAACTCTTGTTATAAACTATAAGGAATTCTCTTCGTTTCGTCAAGAAGTGAAAACTCTAATCAGAACTCCTGAGTACTATAATTGGGATACTAACTTCATATATCTCACTGACAAATAAATCTACCTTTTCGTGAGTCGCGGAATTTAAACTTGGTACATTTGTAGAGCAGACGAAAATAATAAGATATAGTAACGTAGCGGCGCGGCGTGAAGCGCTCACTACCAAGCCCGTTTAAAGGATAGCACCGATTATACTAACTCGGTAATAACTACTTCATTGAATATTGTAGAAAAAAATGGCTCAGAACCTTCAATTTTTTATCAGAAAAATACTTTTAATCTTTTTGCTCACTGGACGCTGTTTAAGATATATCCTATAAATCTATTATATTATATATACTTACAAAACCTCCAGATTTCTCTGTTCCTTGCTCCAGTTCTTTGATTTTGTTTTCCGCATGCTGAAGTTTCGCTTCGGCTTCTTGTCTACTAGCTATAGCTTCCTCTAACTTTTGCATCACTTCTACTAATCGACGTTCTTCCTCGGCTCGTGACTTTTCAACTAGGATATCGATCAACGGTTGTACATCAATCTGGAAGCGTTTTGTCGCGCTGAAATCCGGGTCACAGCCTGAACGATGCAACACAATTTGCGATATACATTCCTCTATCAATTTATAATATGCCGGTCTAAAAAATGAAAAAATAAAAAATAAGAAAATAAAGAATTAGTTAATAAGAATAATAAACAAAGAATAATATACATATTAATTACTTAAATCGTAATAATAAAAATAAATGCTGTACAAGTATATATACTTACCGAACCAGAGCATCATCTCGAATAAATAAAAGATGTTGAAGTATTGATAGAAAGTATGGCTCGGCGGAGGTATCCATTACCATATTTTTAACTACTTCAAAACAATCGTTAACATCGTCTAATTCTAAACGTACGTTGTCAAATCTCTGTACAAATTCCTCATAATCCTCCTCTTTGTGATCATTAAAAATCTTTAAATGCGTAGCCAAGTCTTCCGATTCATCTTTCTCTAACATTTCGAGAATATCGGCTAAACCTACTCGCATTACCTCGTTCCTAAGATGTAAGCGAAAATCTAGATCCTCCGCGGATGATATTATTGAGTTTATGAGTTGAAGACATACTACCTATAATATGAAAATAATGTAAAAATAAATTTTATATCAAATTATTTACTTTTTCGTTTCTATAAAAAAAATCACATAATAACTCGTCAAAGATTTTTAGGATGTAATACAATAAGTAATACAAAAATTCGTCATTAAATAAACTTGATTAGTTTATTTACTTGATTTATAATAATTTATATAAATATTATGTTAATTTAATAATGCAACGAAATTATTGTATTTTGATTATACATATAGAAAAAATTAATATTTTTAGAAGATTAATATTTCTAAGATAGCGTTACATTTTTCATTTGATTTTCTATCATAAACTATCGTAAAAAAATTATTTATGACATATACAATGAAATTATACAATTAAAATCGCACAAGTCTAATAAAAAGTCTAATAAAAAGTAAAGAAATAAACAAAACATACCCTTAAATTTTCGTTTTTCTTGTTCATCAATCCCTGTACGATTGGCAGAAATCTTTCACGACCTTTGAATTCACCATTCATAGTAACAGCATCTAAAACCTTTTTGTGACTATCGATGGATATAAGGCACACCGCGCCTAGTAATTTTACAGCTTCGGACATTACAGATGGTTTCGTCGGCTCCAATGACCTGGCCACAATGGTAAGGGCCTCGTGATGAGCCAACATCTCCTTTATACCAACGGTATTATTCATAATAGCCTTTAAACAGCGAATACATTCGTATTGTATTCGTTCATAACGGTTGTCACTAAGAGAAAATAAATTTTTCATTAATTAATAAAGAATAACATGAATTTCGAATTTTAATAAATTCATAAGCAGCACAGGTCTTGTAATAAAGTCTGCTAGAAGCATCATGCAAAACTGAAGTGATAATAAAGTGAAAATTAAGAATATTTTACTAATTGAGCAGCGTAAATGAAGTAATTCTCAAATTAAACTCTTTCGCAGTATACGAAAATCTTACAAAATTAAATTGTTTATAATATTACTAGTAAAATTTCGTTCGTATACAATATAAGCAGTTAAGAAATCAACATAATAAATATCATTAAAAAACGACATTCAAGCGAATAGTACTTTTACATGAATTACCTATCGTAATATATGAAGGCACTGGAATAGAATAATACCAATATTAGAATAAGTTTTGCATTCGAATTGCTATGGAACGCTTTATTCGAACACGCGGAACTCACTTACTTTCGATAACATTCATTGAGAGTAGCCAGAACCTGCTTGAGACCCTTGGTGCCAAATTCCTGTACCCAGCTGAGCGGATTGTTAGTAAGCGCGATCCTGAGAGACTCAACGCAGTTGTAGATCTTATTGACGCTCAAATCAGGCTGCGCCAGGTACTGTATATAATCCGCCGGTTTATCGAATTTTGATCGATTCTCTTGTATGCTACCCTTATAATGCAAAACCAGCATTTCTTTCTTCTTCGACTCCGATTGTTGGCGCAATGGTTCCTTCTTTTCTTCTGTTAGATTCATATTAGCCTAAACACAAAGATAATAATGATAAAATTTCTACTATTTGTTAGATATCATTTCATACACGATACCTCATTACTTAATAATTACTGAATACTGCGTTCTATCGATACGAAACACATAAAGTGAAAAATATTAACAATTCAAATTCTTATAATATTCTATAATTTTAATGAATATATAAATTTAATATCAAATAAACAAGGGCTAAGTGTTCTCGAGCCAAGTATTTCTAATAATACAATTAAATACGATCCATGTCATTAATGATAAAATTCAAACTATACGTTTTCAACTATACGTTTCAAACTATACGTTTTCAACTTTTAATATAGTCATCCTCAGTGTGACATAAAATAAATTATAAAATTATCAAAGAAGACGAAACAAATTTTAGCAATATATGTTTTGTCATCTTTGTAATAATTTTGTAATTTTCTTAACATGTAGTTTTCTTAACATGTACAGTTGTTTAACTTTACAATACTTTGTAATTTTTTTTAAACGTTTACAATGGTTTTGAAACCATAATAATATTTCTTAAGTTGATCTGTGCTTAAAGATGAGTCAATTGCTTGTAATTGTAATGTACACGATCGGATTGGATATTTGAATTCGCGAAGTATGCTAAAGAATATCTTGTGACATTCTTCTTTTATAACAAGTAACAATATGTTTTATGACTTTGATAATTTTGTAATTTATTTTATGTAACATTGAAAATAATCTTTGTTACATCCCGATAAAATCCTCTCTTTCCTTATTATAAATATGTAATTTATACCTTATCTTTATCTTATCTCTAGTTTAGTATTTCGTCTTAATTTTGATATTTTGTCCCTATTTTATCTTTAAAACGAAACCTTATCATACCTTTTATATATATTGTAAAATTTCCCTTTTCTCTTTTCCCTTTTATAGAAGAGCATTAGTTAGTTAGCAAAGAAACTAAATCAATTTTAGTTTCTTTATTCAAACTAATAGATAGCTCATGTTTGTTGTATATCCTTATGCGTCACATAGCTAAAGAATATCTATTCTACAATTTTTTCTTTTCTTTTGAAAGCCCTTTTTCTAAAATAATAATTAAACAATAGCACATATGCCTAATAATTAAGTAATATTATATATTAAGTATTATATATTAAGACCTTCCCGAATGCGAAGAATATCTTTATTTTTTTCCTTTCTTTTCTTTTTTCTCTTTTTTTCCATAAAATTAAAGTCAATTTAAAATTTAGAATATATCATTACTTCGCCTTGCATAAGGATGTTAATTAAGAAAATTGAATTTTTATTCTTTACATAAAAATAACATAAAAATAACATAACATAGATTCGTAGTGTCGAGAGTAGG
>Ga0157364_1003729_pt1 | contig 14898 bp, 7 predicted proteins | sample AttsexASBM2_FD_111476 | JGI IMG/M metagenome (GOLD analysis project Ga0157364, IMG submission 111476) | Fungus gardens microbial communities from leaf cutter ant in Ribeirão Preto, State of São Paulo, Brazil - Atta sexdens ASBM2 | ecosystem: Host-associated > Fungi > Mycelium > Unclassified ... | reverse complement strand
CTGTTTAACTTCCCCAAGGGGCTTTTTGACCCATTTTTGCTCAGGCCATGGTTATAAAAAAGAGGCTTCTTTTAGAAGCCATAGTGATCACATTAATATGAAACAAACGGTAAATAACACATCGTTTTAACCTGATGATTACAAAGTGATTTTTACTTTCATTTCCGTTTGATCACCCTAAATTAGTGATCAAAATCAGTGTGATCACTGCGTTTTTAGAGCGTTTAAGTAATGATCATAATTAGACTTAGACGCGCTGGGGGCCATTAGAGACGTATCATGATTATTTTGTGGGCATTACTAAGGCCGTTTGTGACGTTTTCTTGAATAAATCATTTTTCGTAAAAGCACCTCTGCTGAAGGGGAGCTTTTAAGCAATACGTAAGCTCCATGATATGCCTGCCTGCATCAATCCAAAGACCAAACCCAAGATTATGGGCAAGATTCTTCATTTACAAACCATCGCGATCACATTGATATGAAAAACACAGATAATGATATGTAATTGATTATCATGAATTTTACCTTGTTCCAAGATTGTTCGAATTTTACGATAAAAAGCTCTCTGATTATGTTTTGATTTGATGTAAATCAGATTTGGCTATGACTACTCCTCAATCTGAATGCTTTCTTTTGATGATTTAGATTCTGCAACGAAAATCAGCTATAATTTTCAACCAAATTGAGAAACTGCTCGTAAAAAATTAGTGTTGTATGTAACAGCCTCTCGCTTGTGCATGAATATGCACAACTTGCCAATAGATATAATCGGGTTAACTTAATGAATAGTAAGGAATATCTAGGCGATCTCATAGGTGGAAGTTTGTTTAAAACTGAGTCCAGGATTGTCGCAGAGTCATTATTAGAAAATCTTTCAGACAATGAGTGGAAGTCTATGATTATTGAGAAAAATATTCTTCAAAAAAAATCTGGTAAGACAGCCATTCGTTATGCCCGAACCATTCGATTACGTATTGAAGGATTAGGAAAAAAATTCCTGAGCGAACTCATCGTAGCGGACGAGCGTTCATACATACAACTACTGATGATGGCTCTTCTGATACAGTCACCGATTGTAGCTGACTTTATTCGTCTAGCATTGGCAGAGGCCAGACGTACCTATATGCCTAATTTAGCAGCTGATGCATGGATAGAGTTTTATAATGAGAGAGTAAGAGTATGTGATGCACTGGGAACGCTCTCTGATTCCAGTATCAAAAAAATGGGTAATAACGTAATTAAAGCCTTAGTTGACTGTGGTTACCTAAGCGATAGCCGCACGAAAAAATTACAATCTGTTTACCTGATGCCCGATGTCCGAGATTGGTTGGTTCGCCTCGATAGGGAAGATCTGATTAATGTAATGGACTGCATAGCATGAAGGCGCTTCAGATAAGACTAGATTTGATTCTGGATAGGATTGAAAGTCCTAAGTTCCTAAAGAATGACGGTTTAGGGAACGAAATTGGTTTTTGGGTATTTGATTATCCAGCGAAGTACGAGCTGGTGGTTAGAGAGCATCTAAACTATATCAATGATAAGCTTCTCAAACGTGGTTATCAGTTTATCCATCTTAACATATTTGAAGTTTTAATCAGTATGTTAGAAGAGCGAGGACTGTTCGAGAGAGCTTGTCAGCGTGAAATGCAAGTAGGAATAGATGGTCTACGAAAAACATTATCTGGACCGTTGAGCCAAGAGAAAGTCGCTAAATATATTTCCGAAAAATACCAGCCATCACAACTTCAATTTGTTCTGTTATCGGGCTTAGGGAGCGCATGGCCGCTTATCCGAGGACATGAGTTACTTAGTGCGCTACAAGATGTTATGGGTTCAACGCCTCTGGTTCTTTTCTATCCTGGTGATTATAGCGGCCGAGACTTATTACCTTTCGGTATTATCGAGTCACAAAACTACTATCGGGCTTTCAAATTAGTTCCTGAAAACGGTAAAAAAAATTAACTTCGGAAAATCCTCAATGAAAATCGAACAGATTTTTTCTAAGCAACTCTCTCGTAACATTAATGGTGTTGTTAAAGCAGAACAAAAAGATAATGATAGTATTTTTACTGAGCTAGATGAATACGTTATTACAAGGGAACTTGATCGCCATTTTCGCGCGTTTTTTGAAGCCTATACACCGTCAGTTATTCATCACCATCATGATATGTCAGGCCGAATAGGGGTATGGATATCGGGTTTTTTTGGTTCAGGTAAATCACACTTCCTCAAAATATTATCCTATCTGCTCGAAAATAAATCTGTTGAAAAGGATGGTCAAGGCCGACAAGCATTTGATTTTTTTAAAGAAAAAATCAAAGATGCTATGCTGTTGGCCGATATTCAAAACGCTGTCACCAAAGAGACAGATGTTATTCTTTTTAACATCGACTCACGAGCTAATACGGATGACCGAGAAAATGCCATTCTTAAGGTATTCCTTAAAGTATTTAATGAGCGTGTAGGATACTGCGCCGATTTCCCTCATATTGCTCACTTAGAGCGCGAGCTTGATAAGCGTAATCAATACACGTCTTTCAAAGTAAAGTTTGCTGAACTAACCCATTCAACGTGGGAAAAAGAACGTGATGCCTATGATTTCTATCGAGATGAGCTTTCAGAAGCACTTGCTCATGCTAGCGAGCAATCACCGGAGTCTGCAAAGGCATGGGTTGAGCAGGTTGAAAACAATTTTCCCTTGGATATCCGAAATTTTTGCAAATGGGTAAACGAATACCTTGATCTCACTGGCGATCGAAATCTTCTCTTTTTAGTCGACGAAGTTGGTCAGTTCATCGGTAAAAATACACAAATGATGTTGAAGCTTCAGACAATTACTGAAGATTTAGGCACTTATTGTGGTGGTAGAGCATGGGTAATTGTGACCTCACAGGCTGATATCGACGCTGCCATTGGCGGTATGGATAAACAAGATGGCGAGGATTTTTCTAAAATTCAGGGGCGCTTTAGTACTCGTTTACAGCTGTCGAGTTCTAATACCTCAGAAGTTATTCAAAAGCGTTTGTTATCCAAAACGGAAGATGCTCGTACACACCTCATCAATGTCTTTGCTGAAAAGGGGGACATTCTTCGTAACCAGCTGACATTTGATAAAACGACAACCGCTTCTCTAAAAGGTTACACCGATGCTCCGTCTTTCGTAGACAACTATCCGTTTGTGCCTTACCACTACACGCTGGTTCAAAAAGTGTTTGAGTCAATTAGAACAAAGGGCGCGACGGGTAAGCACTTAGCTATGGGGGAGCGTTCATTACTTGATGCTTTCCAATCAGCGGCAAAACAGATGAAGGATTCTGTCCTTGATGTGTTAATCCCGTTTTATAGTTTCTATGCACCGATTGAAAGCTTTTTGGAACCAGCGGTTAAGCGAACGATTGACCAAGCCTGTGAGTTAGATTCCTTAACAGACTTCGATGGCAAGATTCTAAAAACTCTTTTCTTAATCCGTTATGTAGATGTTGTCAAAAGCACACTAGACAACCTTGTTACGCTATCAATTGACCGAATTGATGCTGATAAAATTGCGCTGCGAAAACAAATTGACGAGAGCCTGAATCGTCTTGAGCGCCAATTGTTGATTGCTCGTAATGGTGATGAATTTATCTTCCTAACCAATGAAGAAAAAGAGATTGAAAATGAGATCCGACATACTGACGTTGAAATGTCAGAGGTCTCGAACAAGCTTTCGGTAATAGTTTTTGACGGTATTTTGAAAGGTAACCGTGCCTATCGTTACCCGATTAATAAGCAAGATTTTGCGGTAAGCCGTTTTTGTAATGGTCATCCGAAAGATGGCACCACTCTGGAAGACCTGGTCATCAAAGTCATTTCACCTTTAGATTCGCACTTTGAAAATTACTCCCACGATCAAGCGTGTATCAATCATACGCTTGAGGCTGACGGATGTGTGTTGGTCAAATTGGGCGAACATAAGCGTCTCTGGGGTGAATTGACAACCTTTATTAAAACTGACCGATTCTTAAAACAAAACTCAGGACAGCGTCCAGAGCAAGAACATCTTCTTCGTGAAAAGCAGATAGAAAATATTGAGCGTGAAAAACGCTTAAGAACAGATTTTGAAACTTTGTTTGCAGAGGCAGATGTTTACGCGATCGGCACAAAACTACCCAAGAAATCAGCAACGCCAACTATCATCGTTGAAGAGGCATACAAATACGTTATCGAAAACACTTTCGCTAAATTGAGCATGCTCAAGACGTCGCCTGGTGAGGTTTTACGTGAGCTACAAGCTGTATTGGTTGCTGATGATATGGCTCAAATTGGACTGGATCTTCAAGCGGATGAGTGTAACCCGGAAGCTACGCGTGAGGTTGAGCAGTACGTAACGCTAAAAGTCGAGCGTAATGAACCTGTGTACTTACGTGACATCGTTACCCGTTTCGGCAAGCGTCCGTATGGTTGGCCAGATAATGAAATCTTATTACTCACTGCAAGGCTTGGCTTGGCTGGAAAAGTATCCTTTAGTCATCAGGGTACAGATCTGGTGTTGAAAAAAGCTTATGAGCCGTTTACCAGTGTACGTAAACGAGGTGAGATCCGTGTACATAAGACCAGGCAACACGACGAGCGCCAAATTAAAAAGGCCGCGGGTCTTGTCAAAGAAATCTTTTCTAAAACTTTTACTGGCTCTGGTGAGAAAGAGCTCTATGAATTAGTGCGTGATGAATTACTGGCTTGGAATGAAGAGCTTAAATTCTTCAGAACCAAGTCACAGACAGGCCATTTCCCTGGTAAATCTCAAATTGATGATGGCCTTGCATTGGTCGCAGGTATCCTTGAGCAAACTTCAAGCTTCTCCCTTATCGCCCGATTCTTAGAAGACGCTGATACCCTTGAAGACTTTGCTGAAGACTTTGAGGATCTTGATGACTTCTATAATAGCCAATTTCAAACTTGGCAAGCCCTTGCTGGTGCATTAAATGAGAAGTTTAAGGCCAACAGGCCTGCGTTGGAAAAAGACAGTGAAGCATTAAAATCGCTCACTGAACTAGAGCGCATTTACAATATGTCCTCACCGTATGAGCAGCTGCGCCACATTAATCCACTTATTGAGCAGGTGGCAAAAGTAAACTCAAAATTAATTGAAGAAAAACGTACTCATGCCTTAGAGCGTGTTGATTTGCGTATCGACCGTGTAAAAGCAACGCTTATTGAAGCTCATGTACCGTCTGAACTACAGAACCAGGCACTGCGGCCGTTGCAAAGGTGCAGACAGCGCATTGAAGTAACCTCTTCGATACCGCAAATTATCAGTGAGCAAACTGAAGCGGAAGGTTACGAGGATGAAGCCTATGATTTACTGAATGGCTTTATCGAAAATCAACGCAAAAAAGCTGAAGCTGAGCAAAGACGTCGTGAACTCGAACAGAAGAAACGCGAAGAAGAAGCTGCGAAAGCCGGTAACGAAGCTCCACCGCCTGAACCTACTCCGGAACTAGTACAGCCACAGCTGGTTGCAAAACGTACCTTAACGATTGATCCAACTGATGCCATGGCAAAGTCAGTAACAACCGGATTCATTGAAAGTGAGGCCGAAGTTGATGCCTATCTTGCCGCTTTAAGAGAGCAGTTGATTGCTGCGGTCAAAGCTGGCGACCGAGTAAGAATTAAGTAAGGAGCTTATAATGATCAAAAAAATAGGTGTCAGCGCATTCAAATCGTTAGTTGATTTTGAGTTAAACCTTGACTCGAAGTTTAACTGCATCATTGGTTTAAACGGTGCAGGGAAAAGTTCGGTTTTACAACTTTTTAGTTATGTCTCTGCTCTCATTGAAGGAAAAATTGACCGTTGGTTAAGCGAAAGAGGTTGGGAAGAAAAAGATGTTGTTTCTCATTTCTTCCCTACACGAGAGACGTTTGATCTTGTACTCGATATAGAGCTTTCAGATAAGCAATTGCATTGGGAAGCCACTTACAACTGGAAAAAAGGCTTTTGTACAAGTGAGACTTTAACTGATTTAGTTAATGGTCAGCAGTTATTACGTCTATATCAGGGAAGGCTAAAAACTAAGCCAAATATTATTCAAAATATTATTTTCAAATATTCAGGTTCAATATTGTCTGCTTTGGATGATTCAGTTTTACCAAAAGAAGGTATCATTTTTCGAAATTTCATGACTAATGTTGATAGTCATGATCTTTTATCACCTAAGGTTATGCGCTCAGGTTATTTTGCTTCAGCAGGTAAAATTGGTAATGCTGGTGAGTACTTGATTAGCTACATACATAATCTTGATAATAATTCACAAGAAATCTTATTGAAGAACCTATATAGCTATTTTCCTCAAGTAGTAAATATTGAAACTAAAACTGAGTTAAATGGCACACTAAGTCTGCTGCTAACAGAGCGATTTTATAATGCTAATGGTTCTCACTTCGATGTAGTAACTAACGCCAAGCATATCAATGACGGCATGTTGCGTATATTGATTATATTGGCGAGTCAAAGGTCTAATTCCAAATTTCAACAGTTTGATGAGATTGAGAATGGTATTAATTCTGAGGTTACTGAAAAACTTGTTGAGACATTTATTCGATCACCACAGCAGGTATTGGTCTCGACCCATAGCCCAATGGTTTTAAATTTTATTGATGAAGAGCTTGCAAAAAATTCAATACATTTAGTTTATAAAAATAATCAAGGTCATACTAAAACAATAAAATTTTTCGATCTTAATTCTTCCGATAAAAAACTGGAAGCATTAGCTCCAGGTGAAGCTATGTTAGACTTGTACTTATCCGACGTGGCTGAAGAAGCTGAAAAATGTCGAATTGAAAGGTTGAAAAAATCATGATTCTAAATCTAATCGCAACCGGCGAAGGGCCAACCGATATCGGTGTTAGCCAGAGTGGCTTAGCAATATCGGAAGGTGAAGATTTTTTACAAGGCCCTATGTATACGTTATTTATAAAAATTTTAGAGAAGTGTTTGCCTGATTGGAACCAAGGCCAAAATTTCACGCATAATTTTATTTATCGTAAAGAATTAGGGCAAAGAGCAAAGGCTAGTAAAGTGAGGCTTCCGAGCAATTGTAAAGCGGTAAAAGGACATTTAGAACACGCTAAACGAGCAGCTGCGCTTGCTGAAATTACAAAAGATAATTTTCCAGAAACATGGATGAATAGCCTATCCGTATATTTTCATGACTGTGATGGTACACGTTCTGAATTAGACCGTGAACCAGAAATGCAAGCTAATCGTGTCAAAGCCGTTTTATCTGGCTTTAAGGCAGCGGAGTATGAACACGGCGTTGCCATGATTCCAAAACCTACATCTGAGTCATGGATCATTTGTTCGGTTAAAGAAAACCCATATTGTCATTGCCAAAAATTAGAAACTGATCTTTCCGGTAATGACCGTTCCGTAGAGCGAGCTCCGAAAGTTATCCTAGGAAATGCAATAAATAATCAAGACTATAGCCGTGAAGATCTCAGTGCTCTTATAGCTGAAATTGATGTTGACCGATTAGAGGAAATGCCCAGTTTCAGTCAGTTAAAGAATAATATCATTGATGTTGTTAGAAAAGCTTGCGGCGAAGTAAGGAATTAATTTATGAATACTTCAAAACTAAAAAAGTATGCCCCTCAAGCAAGGCGTGAATTTATCACTGCAGTTTCCAAGCAATTAAATCAGCTAGGTATATATAGCGATAAACAAATATCTGAGTTAAAACAAGAAGGTTCGGTATTATTTATTGAAGGAAGAACCTTTAAACTTAGCGTAATAACTGCTAGGGAGAGATTGGTCAAAAAAGTTCAGGGAATAGGATATAACCAGCTCGTAGAACAAGTCGCCTATACCTGGTTCAACCGTCTGTGTGCGATTCGCTATATGGAAATTCATGATTACCTAGGTCACGGTTTTCGTGTTCTTTCACACCCAGAAAACCCTAAAGGTTTTGAAATTATAGACCATGCGCAAGATGCTGCGGATGAACTCGGGTTAGATAGAGCTCGGATTATTGAACTCAAGCTTGCGGGCAACAAAGACGAAGAGCTTTATCGTGAATTGTTGTTAGGTCAGTGCCATAAGCTACATGAAGCTATGCCTTTCTTATTCGACGCTTTGGACGATGAAACAGAGCTTCTGCTACCAGATAACCTAACACGTACAGATTCAATTCTGCGTGGATTGGTAGACGTTATCCCTGAAAAAGACTGGCAACAGGTCGAGGTGATTGGTTGGCTTTACCAGTTCTACATTTCTGAAAAGAAAGATCAGGTAATGGGCAAGGTGGTCAAAAGTGAAGACATTCCTGCCGCTACCCAACTATTTACCCCCAACTGGATTGTGAAGTACTTAGTACAAAACTCAATCGGTCGTCAGTGGCTGCAAACTTACCCAGATTCTGCCATTAAGACGCAGCTGGAATACTATATTGAGCCTGCTGAGCAATCTGACGAAGTTAACCAACAGCTTAAGGCTATTACGCCAGAATTTATTGAACCTGAAACCATCAAAGTACTTGACCCAGCTTGTGGCTCTGGCCACATATTGATTGAAGCCTACAACGTGCTTAAAGCCATCTATGAAGAACGAGGTTTCCGTTCTCGTGACATTCCAAAGATGATTCTGGAGAACAACCTCTACGGCTTAGACATAGATGATCGTGCAGCACAGCTATCTGGCTTTGCGTTGATGATGATGGCTAGAGATGACGATAAGCGTATTTTTACCCGTAATGTGCGACTCAATGTACTGTCATTGCAGGAAAGTAACCATATTGACCTGCCGACCTTATGGAAAGCACTCAATCTATCGGGAAGTTGGCAAAGCGGCACATCACAAGGCTTGTTCTCAGATGATGAGCAAGATTTAAGCTCGTTCAATGCAGACAACCGCTACCAATTGCTGACGCGAACATTGGCAAGATTCACCCAAGCTAAGACCTTTGGTTCATTGATTGATGTACCAAGCGATGAGCATGAGCAGCTAAAAGAGCTACTGAGCACACTTGCCGAACTGCAAGAGTTAGGTGACTCAATGCAAAAGCCTGCGGCGAAGCAATTGATTGAAATTGTTCATCAGGCATTGGTTCTGTCGATTCGTTACGATGCTGTTATTGCGAACCCTCCATATATGGGGGGTAAAGGCATGAACGCAGCTTTGAAAGATTTTGCTAAGAAAAATTATCCAAATAGTAAGTCAGATTTGTTTGCTATTTTTATGGAGCGAGCATTTAAATTGCTTTCTCAATATGGAGTTAATGCTCAAATAAACATGCAGTCTTGGATGTTTTTGTCGAGCTATGAGCAATTAAGAAGCAATTTATTGGAAGATCATACATTTATTACAATGGCGCATTTAGGTGCTCGGGCTTTTAGTCAAATCAGTGGTGAGGTTGTTCAAACTACAGCATGGATTATTCGAAATCAGCATATCAATCAATATCAACCTACTTTTTACAGGCTTATTGATGGCAATGAAGAAGCCAAGCAAAAAGCCCTACTAAATAAGGAAAATGAATTTGCGGCTACAGCGCAGGATGATTTTAAAAAGATCCCAGGGAGCCCGATTGCTTATTGGGTTTCAGCCGAGTTTTTAAGGATTTTTGATAAAGGTACTGCCATGCAAATTTATGCTGTACCAAGACAAGGATTTGCAACAGGAAATAATGATCGATTTTTAAGGCAATGGCATGAGGTTGCAATCAATAACTTCAAACGAGATGCAATAGACACAGATGATGCAAACAGCTCAGGCTTGCGCTGGTTTCCATGCAATAAAGGTGGTACATACCGAAAATGGTACGGTAATAACAATATTATTGCTGACTGGAAAAATGATGGTGCAGAAATGCGTAATTTTTCTGGTTCAGTAATACGTAATCCCTCTTACTATTTTAAAGAGGGTATAACGTGGTCAACGATTAGTAGTTCTACGTTATCAATGAGGTACTCTCCACGTGGGTTTCTATTCGAAACAAAAGGTTCAGTTTGCTTTCCTTCAATCGATAAATCATATCAGATACCACTTGGTTTGATGAATACTAAGGTTGTGGAGCAGGTATTGTTGGCTATTTCGCCGACGTTGGATTTTCATGAAGGGCCCATCGGTAAGGTGCCCGTTATTGAAGCATCAGCCTCCCGAATAAAATCTATAGTTGATACCGCAGTGAAACATTCTAAGAAGGATTGGGATTCCTATGAGGTATCTTGGGACTTCACTGTCTTGCCGTTTCTGAACCCAGACCACTACCAGTCAACCCTAAAAGCCACTTACCAGAAACTTCGAGTCGACTGGGAGGCGACGACATTGGAACTCCAGCGCCTAGAGGAAGCAAACAACCAGGTCTTTATTGATGCTTATGGATTACGAGATGAACTGACGCCTGAGGTGCCGCGTCATGAAGTCACATTAACTTGCAACCCTCACTACCGCTACGGCCACGATAGGCAAGATGACGAGCTGGAAGAACTATTACAGGGAGATAGTGTACGTGAGCTGGTCTCTTATAGCGTTGGTTGCATGATGGGTCGCTACTCGCTCGACCGTAAAGGATTAGTCTATGCTAATGCAGGCAATGAGGGCTTTGATAAGCTCGTTGCAGAGGGCTCTTATAAAGCGTTTTCTGCTGATGAAGATGGAATCATCCCGTTAACTGACCAAGAATGGTTCAAAGACGACGCTACCAACCGTTTTCGTGAGTTTGTCCAAGTTGTTTGGGGTGAAGAACCCTTACAAGAAAATCTCGATTTTGTTGCAGAGTCTCTGTGCTTAAATGCCATAAAGCCCAAGAAATCAGAATCAGCTCTTGAGACGATCCGCCGCTATTTATCGACTCAGTTCTATAAAGACCACCTGAAGACTTATAAAAAACGCCCCATTTATTGGCTGTTTAGCTCAGGTAAACAAAAGGCTTTTGAGTGCTTGGTGTATTTGCATCGCTACAATGAGGGCACGCTTTCGCGTATGCGCACCGAGTATGTCACCCCGCTACTCGGCAAATACGATGCTTATGCTGAGCAGCTTGAGAAGCAGATTGAAACGGCTGATTCGACCAGTGAAGCGAACCGCTTCAAGAAAGAGTTGGATGCTTTAATCAAGAAACAGGTTGAGCTACGAGAGTTTGATGACAAGCTAAAACACTACGCTGATATGCGTATTTCACTGGATCTGGATGATGGCGTGAAAGTGAATTACGGCAAGTTTGGTGATCTGTTGGCTGATGTTAAGGCCATTACCGGTTCGGCCCCGGAGGTTAACTAATGCAGATTAGCGAACTGGCACAAGGTGTCGCTGCCAAGCTCGAACAAAGCCGCATTGTGTTTTGGTACGACCCAGAGCAAAGCTTTACTGAAGAGCTTGAGCATTTAGCTAACGCCCTATCTATTGCAAAAGAAGTAGGCGATAGCGCAGCAGATATAACTGCCAGAGTACTGCCAAATGATTTGACCATCCTCAATATGGGTAGTGAGTCCGTATTGGCAGTGAAAAAACGCATTGAAGTAGATGAGCGTGAAGCTAAATTCCTTATCTATTTTCCAAGCGCTGAGCCAGAGCCTGATCGTGATTGGTTGCTAGACGTGCGTTTGTATAGCGAGCAGTTTTTTGCTGATCACAGCTCAATGCTGCTTAATGAATTAGGTATCCCGAAAATGGCGCTTCGCACGCACATTCGTAAGCGCCAAAGCTTTTTTGCTAATAAACAGCGCATAGCCGGTTTAAAGAAGTGGGTGACTGAGAACGAAGACGAACTGTCGTTAGACAGGAAGATGATGGCAGTGGTTGTAAAAGCTGATTCTGCGTCTTTGTCGGACATTTTGCTTGGGTTACTAGGCGCTTATTCTACGGCGCTAGACGCGCCCGCCGCTGGCGCTGACGGCGTATATGAAGATGAAAACCTTGGCCAGCCCGATGCCTTTAAACAAGTGTGGAGCCAGCTAAGTAAGTTTGATCTTGAGACCTCACTCTGGGCATATCTGAGTGAGGGGTTTGGCTATTCAGTCGAAGAGCCAACCTTCTCAGACTTCGTGTTGAAATTATTCTGTACTGAATTCTGGAGCCAAATTGAAGGTGTTGAACGCGATTGGTTGCTTAACAATGTTCTAAAAAGCGCATCAGGCCGGGCGACAGCCTTGGCGTTTATGGTGAGCTGGCGCGACAGCCGCTCTTTCGCCGCTTACTTCGAAAACATCTCTAAGGTGCTTAGCCAAAAGTTGGAAATTTCGACTCGTGCTGGCCAGTACCATCCGGTTGAGCTTATCGAATGCGAAACGTTCGAAGCTGTGGAACAGGTCATAATCCGTGGTTTAGTTCGTGATTTGCTCGATAGCAGTAAAGCACTAGACCGGGTTCAGTTTGACACGGTCTTATCAAGACGTCTTGCTAGCCACTGGACACACCTTAATTCAAAGAACGGCAAAGAATATTTCGCAATTTATGAAGCTATCCACAACGCTGAAGAGTTGATGCACTTGCGAAATCGCTATGTGGACGGGTTCCACTTTGATAACGCGAAGGCAATGTACGACGCCTATACCACAGACATTTATCGTTTTGACCAAGCTTACCGTTTGTTCAATGAACATGTGCACTCTGTATTGAGTAAAGGTGCAGACATACTGCGTCAGCTCGACGACGAAGTCGAAAGCATTTATACCAACTGGTACTTATATGAGCTTGGCCTTGCCTGGGATCGTCACTTGGCCAATGAGAAATTACTTGAAAAGTGGCAGATTTCTGGCGTACCGCACCAGTATGACTTCTATGAAAAAGAAGTTCGCACACGACTGAGTCTGAAACAGACAAAACGAGTGTTTGTAATCATCTCTGATGCCCTGCGATTTGAAATTGCGAATGAGCTTGGCGCTATCATTAACAACGAAAAGCGATTTAAAGCTGAGGTGTCTACGCAGTTGGGCGTTTTGCCAAGTTATACCCAACTTGGGATGGCGGCATTATTGCCTCATAAGGCGCTCAGTTACCAGCCAGAGCAAGGCACGGCTATTTATGTGGATGGTATTTCTTCACAGGGTTTAGACAACCGCAACGCCATCCTACAGAAGGTTGGTGGCATGGCAGTGAGTTCTAAGGAACTGATGAGCTGGAGTAACCAGGAGGGGCGTGACAAGGTTCGAGACGTAGAAGTAGTTTATATCTATCACGATACCATTGATGCGATTGGTGATAAGGCTGCAACTGAAGAGAAAACGTTTGAGGCCTGTCGTAGTGCCATTGAAGAGCTAAAAGACCTTGTTGGGCGGGTCATCAACCGTCTAAACGGCAGCCGAGTTGTGATAACCGCTGACCATGGTTTCCTCTTCCAACAAAAAGCACTAGTAGCGGCTGACAAAACCTCGTTGAAAACCAAACCTGCTGGCGCGATAGAAGCCAAGAAACGTTATATCGTTGGTAATAACTTGCCTTCAGATGAAGCCTGTTGGAAAGGCTCAATTAACGATACCGCTCATGGCTCTAGTGATACCGAGTTCCTGCTTCCAAAAGCGGCTCAACGCTTTCACTTCGTTGGTGGTGCCAAGTTTGTGCACGGCGGAGCAATGTTACAGGAAATATGCGTACCGGTACTACATGTGCGAGAGCTACAAAAAGAACAAGCAGCAAAACATGAAAAACAACCGGTAGGTGTTGTTACAGCCACTCAGCCCATCAAATTAGTAAACAATATCGATAAGGTCAGGTTTATTCAGACCGACCCTGTAGGTGAGCGTTTTGTCGCACGGTTGTTAGATATCTATATCGTCGATACACAAGGTAATGAAGTATCCAGTCGTGAAACGATTAACTTTGATAGCGTGAGTAAAGTGATGGATGAACGTACTCGCGAAGCTAGGTTAAAGCTTATTGGCTCTCAGTTCGACAGGACCGCTCAATACACATTAGTTCTTGAGAATGCGGAAATGAGAACCCGTTATAGCCAATACGCGGTCACCATTGATTTGGCATTCCAAGATGATTTTTTCTAAGGATAATCTGTGGATAATGAAAAAAAAGAAAGCTCTCTTACAAATAGTCAAACTACAGAAGGTGAGTGGTTAGGGAGAACTCCGCAGAAGGAAAATCGACCTTCACTTGTCCAAAATATTTATGTCGAACAAATGTCAGTGCATTTAGAGGAATCCTCTAAAGGTGCAGATTCACATGACGAATTTTTTTCTTCAGAAAAATCATTGCAAGGAGCTCAGGAAATAAAAGAGTTAAAGGGTAGTGATCTTGACAGCTTGTTGAACCAGTATTTTAAAGGGCGAGTGGTTCGTAAGGACCTAACTAAACGACTTAAAGAAGGCGCAAACGTCCCCGTTTATGTTTTAGAGTATTTGTTAGGAATGTATTGCGCTTCCGATGATGATGAAGTTGTTATGCAGGGGCTTGCGAACGTAAAAAGGGTATTGGCTGAGAACTATGTGCGCCCTGACGAAGCTGAAAAAGTCAAATCGCTGATACGTGAACGTGGAACTTTCAAAGTTATTGATAAAGTCGGAGTTAGACTCAATCAAAAAAAAGATATTTATGAAGCGGCACTATCAAACTTAGGCATTAAAGATGCACTTGTCCCCACTAAAATAGTACAAGAAAACGAAAAATTACTTATGGGTGGTATCTGGTGCATTATTACTATCCAGTATTTTTATGAAGAAGGACAAAAAACATCTCCCTTCTCTATAATGAATTTGAAGCCAATCCAGATGCCAAATATGGATATGGACGAAGTATTTGAGGCCCGCAAGCAGTTTGATCGTGATCAGTGGATTGATGTGCTATTACGTTCAGTTGGAATGGAGCCTGCAAATATTGAACAGCGAACCAAGTGGCATCTGATAACTCGCATGATTCCCTTTGTAGAAAACAACTATAACGTCTGTGAGCTTGGGCCACGTGGTACTGGTAAAAGCCAT
>Ga0157364_1003728_pt1 | contig 14900 bp, 15 predicted proteins | sample AttsexASBM2_FD_111476 | JGI IMG/M metagenome (GOLD analysis project Ga0157364, IMG submission 111476) | Fungus gardens microbial communities from leaf cutter ant in Ribeirão Preto, State of São Paulo, Brazil - Atta sexdens ASBM2 | ecosystem: Host-associated > Fungi > Mycelium > Unclassified ... | reverse complement strand
TGAAGCGTTGAAATCACTCACGACACGTTCTTTCACTAATAGCGGCCTCACCATAAGTATTTGAGAGCATTCGATGAGCCTCAGCCGCAGATTTCTTCATATTGAAGCAAAAAATTAAAACCTTCCGCAATGACGAGAATTTGGCTCGTAAACTGATATTTTCAATCGAGAATAACTTTATGATGCAGACACAAACGACTAATGTTTCTATGGGGTTATGTTGACAGATGCCCAAGTTTATTGTATGACGTCTATGATCTATTTATTTTGACCACCACTTACCGCTAAAGGAAAACGGCGGAAGCAAAGTTGTACACCTACTACACACCTACTCTCGACTTGCTTGACCTAGAAAAAAGAAAAGAAACTTTTCCTCGTTTAAAAGACGATCTTGTAATTGAATCATTGATTTCGTGATATTACATGAGTCTGAGATGGTTTCCATAAACCACATCCGACTTTTATATTTTCAAAAACATACTAGTTTTAGAAGTTCTATTGTATTATTATATTTTTCAAGGTTAACGAAAACTGAAAGCAAGGTAAAGATTTCTTCCGATCATTATATCAAATCTCTCTAACTTTCTCTAATCAATCTAATAAACCAGGCTATTTTTTCCATTTGTGGAAGTCCATCATCTTTTTGGACTAGAAATGTTAACACAGATGTAGTGGAATGATTTATAACTCTAATAAAATTTGTGATTTTACCGAAATGGTTTGGTCTTAATACTGTTTTGCTTAATTTAGGCGCAAGTTTTAACTTCATGCAATTTTGAGATTAATATGAATATAACCACTCAATACCCATATCAACAACATTACTAGGTAAATTATATAATTCTATAACATCCTGTGGCAAGCAAATAAATTGATTTTTCATAGCTATTTCTTTCAAATTTTTAAAACATGAACAGGAATCAACTGTAACATGATCTCTAGATCGCAAGGATGTGTTATAGTGTACACTATATCTGCCTTTGTAATTTTAAATCCTAATTTCAGCAATCCTTTATTTTCCATATCACAAATTAAAACAATTACTTTTAAACCTGATGAATTGAACATTTTTGAAGTATTTTTAAAATAACCTCTTTAGTTGCATCATTTACTGAATAAGAATGGAGTAAAGAGATAAGCTATATACTGCTTCCAATGAAAACCAAGACCAAACAATTGGAAAAGTAAAGCTTTATATGTATTGCCAGGCAATGTCACATTTCCAATATATGCCTTTGTACTTGTATCAAAATCGATCTGTTCTTTAATTGCCATTTCATCAAATCTAATCCACAAATTTTCCATGTACATGGAATATGAGAAACGATCAACTGCAGATATTTAAAAATATCTTCAAATATTTCTGGTACAAATTTAATGTGCTATATCTTATTTCTTAGAGTTCTCAAAGAAGAAAATGGAACAAGTATCTGATTATAATGTGATCTACATGCAAAATACAAGTTCAATTCTTTTTCGATTGTTTCATCTGATTGTTTCACTTGGAATTTTTTGTAATACCGTATACAATTGCTCTTTATTACAATTGATCTTTATTAAGAACTGTATTGATTATTCCAGTATTTTCTTCTATATATATTTTTAAGTTATTAACTTTACTTTTTAGGATATCTTTTTCCTTTTCAGCCATTTTTAATTTTTCTTTTAGTATTTCATATTCTTCTGGACTAGGTAAATTCTCCGTAGACAATATTTGGTTTGCAGTAATTTCATATTCTTCTGGACTAGATAAATTCTCCGTAGACAATATTTGGTTTGCAGTTCATCACATTCTGATGATATACGTATGTCTAGATTAGAATTTGATATGTAATTTTCCTTATCAGAGAATGTCTTCAATTTATATTAATGGGTTTCATTACAACATAATGTGCAGTATGGACATACATTTTACGTAACTTTCTTTTTTTGGAAAGTAAATCATAATTATAGTCTTGTTTTTCAATTCATTTAAACTGTTCTCTTTTGCAATTCTTGTTTTCTTGCTCCTCAGAATTTTCTGTAGCAGTATACGAATGATCACTTCTTAAATCTGCCTTTTTGTGAAGAAAAAATTCAATTGATTCATTACATCGCTGTTTGAATTTCTGTAAGAGGTTTCCTTTTCATAGATTGTTGCAAAACAAACTTGGTATGGTACCTTTCTTTATAAGTTTTTTGCTACCAATGTGGTATAATTCTGATGAATGGAAATGAACCTAAAAAAATAAGAGGAACAGTTAGAGAAAAATATTTGTCCTACCAACTATCATTAATGTAACATCAATATGTTAGAATTTGTCACGCATTACGTAATCATTACATACACTCACATTATATTGAATTTAATATATTGATAGTGAGTGAGAAATTATAACATTGGTGTTATTTTCGTTGGTGTTTACGGGAGTTACATTATAAAACATTTACATGCACGCTTCGGTACCAATCTCACACAGTAATACTGATTTTGAAGGTTTCCAATCAGGAATTCTAGCAGCATTAATCCATTTTTGTCTCAAGTTTGGATCTTGGGCAAATGTGCAGCAATATTCGTCTTTATTAAAGTTTGCGCACTTGGAAGTGCATCCAGCAGGCATTTTGTAATATGCACAAATTCTGATATCCAAAATGTAAAAATTCGTAGTTTTATAAAGGACATAATATTTATAATTCATAATAATTCTTGTTAAAACGTGTATCTCAAGTACTGTTATAATAGAAGACATATTTTTATTGGAATCTTAGTTTATTTATTTCATGTATATATGTATAATAGAGGAAGGTACCTACTTCCAAGATTAATAATACGTATTATTTACAAAGACCTTACCAATCGAGAAGGAAATTGCAGCACAAGGTAACAAGTGTATTGCTTTTGCAGTCATCTAACTTAAACGACATACTCTCATGGCTTTGGAGCTCAATTACCAAGTTCAATCAAAGAAGACCGTGTCACATAATGCAGTTTGCCACTCTCTCTCTGTGAGGCTCTCTAGTCTGAATGTTGCAGTAGTGGGCGATAATGCAGCCAAGAAAAAGTAGAATATTAAAAATGTAGGTATTCGCGTCCATTATTTTTATTCCTTCTCCCATTCCTTGCTCTGTCCCCATTCCATCACTGAGACGAGTTATTACAGGTTATGATTTGTATTTGCTGCTTGAAATTTATAGCTCCTTTCATTCCATTTTTGCTCTCAAAATCAGTTGAATATCTATATTAGTGCAAGACTTGAAGAATGTCTGATGTTTTAGGTTATTTCTAGATAAAGTGCCAAATATGTATGTCAATTTGAAAAAAAGGAAAAATTGAAATTTCTCTGTGAGACAGTGTAATGATGTTTATTCACAAGTCATGTATTTATTTTACAGCAAATTGTCGATGAATATCCGCAGGAAATTCAAATAATCGAATACCTTTTTCTGATTTATTGATACAGTTTACGCAATGTAACAAAGCATTTTATAAATTTTTTTGTCATTTAATATATAATATCATGTCATTTAATATTTAATATATAATATTTTAGTTTTTTTATATCCTTCTTTTCGTCTCTTAATCTTACATATAAAATTTCGAAGTGCGGAAATACATAATAGGAAGCAACAAGGAAGCTACAAGATTTTCAATTTAGAAACTGTAATCTATAACAATCGTAATGACCATAACCTTTTCAGTTCAGCGGCAAAGTGAGAACAGAGAAAGGAGTAAAAATGTGAATATGCGAATACTCATTTTGTGATTAAAGCGAATACTCATTTTGGTAAGGCACTATAAAGTGTTTAATCATAAAAAGCAAAAAAAGTTTAATCATAAAATGCAACCGCGCACTATCGCCTTCTGAAGAAGTGGATGTTAACTATATAATATCTACCTTTTTGCTCCTGAAATAAATTGCTGAAATCGTTGAAATCTTTATTAATTTAATATTTTTTAGATTTTAGTTATTTTAGTAATTTCAATTATCTATTTCCATCAGGAGCACTGCAAAAAGGTAGATATTATTGTGTAATTAATGTCCATTTCTTTAGAGGGCGGTAGTGCTCGACATTTTGCGATTATAGGTTGTAGGCCGTTATGGTCGCAGTACAGACTCTTGCATAATGCATAATGCATAAGGAAATCAACCAATCGAAATTCTTTTCTAAAATGGAAAGAAAGGGAAGATTCTGATTAATTGATTCGCTTATGCACTATGCGTTATGCAAAAGTTTGTGCTGCGGCCTTTATGTTCTCTCTCAGAGTGCGATTACATGTAACGCAGTACGCAGTACAGAAACTAACTAGGTGATTATAAGAACCAAACAAATTCACGTTATTAAGCACTTTTTAATAAAATTAATTAATTTAAATACAATTATTAAGTAAATCCGTTGAAAAAATAAGAGTATTAATGAAATGTGCATAGAAATAAGTTATGGGTGTTCAAAAAGTCATTGCGTTTTTTCCAATAGATGGTGTTGTCCACGTTTATTTGTATGCGAGCGTGACATGAATGTCAAATGTTTTGTTATTGACACTCAACCTAAAAACCAAAAAAAAGTTAACGCGATTCGATCGAGTTTTGTGCTTGCAATTGTGATTCGAACATAGAGAATTTTGAAGAGCATATTCGCCATATTCTGTTTTATTACTTCAAAAAAGAGAAGAAAGCAACTGAAGCAAGGGAAAAGTTGCGTCGAGTTTACGGCAGAAATGTTGTTAAAAAACGCCAGTGCCAGAACTGGTTTGCCTGATTCCGTGATGGTGATTTTTCAGTCAAAGACGCTCATCGCTCCGGTAGGCCTTTCAAGATTGACAACGAAATGAAAGCATTGGTGCAAGCAAATAAGCATTCAACGATTCGGGAGCTTGCTACCGCTATAAAAGTGTCCGTTGGAAGTGTTCATAGCCATTTGAAATAGGCTTCGTAAAGAAGCTCGATGTTTGGGTATCGCATGAGTTGAAAGAAATTCATTTGACGAATGGCATGAGCGTTTGCGATCAACTCATCAAACGCGAAGAAAACGTTCTTGAAGCGTATGATCACGAGCGACAAAAAATGGATTGTTTACAACAATGTCAGCCGAAAAAGAAGTTGGAGTAGGCGAGGTGAAGCATCGGAAAGGCAAGCAAAGGCAAAGATCCATCAAAAGAAGGTAATGCTATCAATGTGGTGGGATTGAAAGGGACCAGTCTTCTATGAGCTACTTCCAAAGAACAAAACGATTAATTCCGATGTGAGCAGCTGCAGAAATTAAGTGATGCCATCGCACAGAAACGTCCCGAGCTAATTAATCGTAAGGGTGTGATGTTTCACCACAATGCGAGACCACACACAAGTTTGGTCATTCGGCAAAAATTGTTGCAACATGGTTGGGATGTGTTACCACATCCACCGTATAGCCCAGACTTTGTATCCATCAGATTTCCATCTCTTTCGCTCCTTGCAAAACTCCTTGAATGGTAAAACATTTGCTTCTGAAGACCTCATCAAACAGCACCTAGACAAGTTTCTCGCAGAGAAAGATGGGAAGTTTTATGAACGTGGTATTATGAAGTTGCCCGGGAGATGGCAATTGTTCATCGAACAAAACCAATATATCATTGATTAATGTTCATTACGTATATTAAATAAACAAATGTGTGTATTGAAAATCAAATGAAAAAAAACGCAATGACTTTTTAAACAACCCAATAAATATATTTTAAAAAATTCATATTAAAGTTTATTTGTTACTAGCCCGTGCCGCTTACCGCGCTACATGTAATAGAGGAGAAAAAAAGCAAGCGGCACGGTTTGCGCGGTTCCTATAGTTATATCTAGTTTCTGTACCACGTACCGCGCTACATGTAATCGCACCCTCAGATTTTCTTTCCGACTTAACCATTCTAGTAACGTTGCAAGATTTTGGCTCCATGATACGCGGTTATTCAAAACTTAAGCCTCTTTCGCTGCAATTTTTGCAATTTTCAACACAGCAACCAGACATTTTCGATAATAACAGAATAACAGGTTCTTCTTCTTCCAAATTTCTGTATGGATTTTCGACCTTTCAACAGAATTAGAATAGCACTTCGACGCCATTTTGATCCCAAATATTAATTCAGTGAATTTTCTCATCACGGTACTTTGTTAAGCTGGTTATTTTAAAGTCGCCCTATGTGGAATGCACTCTATGTAGTCTAAGTGCATACGGAATGCGCTCTAAGCTTGTGTTTTCTAGTGACAATTACATATTACTAATCGCAGCAACTATAAATGAGGTTGAAGGACGCTGAGTGACCGGCACTTTTACTTTTTTTTATTTAATACAACACGGAAACAGCTACATTTAGTCCAAAGACAAAAGCTTGAGTAAGCGCTATTGATGTATTCTTCCAGATCTAAAATGCTGATGATCTAAAAGAATATACCTGTAGCGAGTATTCACTCAACTTGAGTTCGCTGAACGCAGCCATAAGGTTTGTTCGCGTCGCATACTCCAACATGCTTCAACATGTTCTCATTATAGCTCCTACTCACTTTAATAAGCGCATTTGAATAAGTAGGATGGAGAAAGTAGGAGCATGTTACAGCATGCAACGCAAACAAATCTATAGAGAATTGGACTACGCGACAAGAGACTGCGCATTATGTATTATGGAATACAGTTTCTGATAGATTGAAATTCTTATTCTCTGTTCCCTGTTTCCTATTCCTTTTATTGTGTGCAGCTCCTAAAGGCTTAAATATAATAAGCAACAGAGAATAACAAGTTGTCTAATCAGAGCTCGTTCATTATTCCCTATTACCTGTGCCTATTGTGTTTAAGTCTTAACTCTATCCGAAACGGATCTCAACTATGCACAGCGTACACGTTCTGTTCCAATTAAATCGTGCTACGTGCACAATGCTATATTTTGTGCAAGTATATTTTGTGCACTCCTGTGTACAGTTGCAATATCTTTTTTTCGATTTGCCCTGGTTTCGAAATGCAGCTTATACATCGAGCGATTAGTTCTTATTCATGGATCCACAAATAAGAACCAATCATTTGGTGAGTAGTTGCATTGTGAAACTTATTGAAAAAAGTGTTGCAACATTTCTGTGACCGGTTGTACGTTTGTGTCAAGATGTGTTAAGCAATTACTAGTTTACATCGTGCACCTGATACGGATACTAACTAGTAACTTTCTATTAAATTATCTTAAATTTTGCGTATTTGTAGATTGTATTTAAAGACTGATGTATTAAATTGATATAATATGCATCAAAATGATTAATTAAATACACACACCATGTATAGGTTTACCTAGAAAGAAAGGAGACTCCATGTAATAAAAGTGGGCCGATTTTGTGTTTCGAATTAAATTTCGATTTTCAATACCTCGCACCTTTGTGATCCTGCGCGTAGTGAATGCATCGTAGTTAGATTAGATACGATAGGAAGAAAGAAATCAGAAAAGAAAGTCTTTCTTCCTGAAAGAAATATTTTTATCTCCGATTTCCGAAAAAATTACGAATCTGAATGTTTAAAATAATTTTTGAAGACAAATATGAAAACAATTGCAATGCCATTCTGAATTGTGTAATGCCCAGTTGCAAAATAGGATATAAGAAAATAGGAAGAAATATGAGAACGAAATTGAATTCCTTTCATTTCAGCGGTCCTGCACATATCGCTAATTAAGACAATACAAAGTTAGTACCCGTATCAAGTGCATGATATAAATTAGGCCAATCAGAAGTTGTGCCTGCTTTCACCAAACTCACTCCGTACCCTACTATCGTGGATCTCTAATGACTGAGCAATTCCTTATTTTTTCCTAACTTGTGAACTTTTCGGTAATTATAACTTATACTACATTTCGTTATTTTCCAAAATGAAATTTAAACATTTGTTCTAGAAAGTCAAATGTATGTTTTGTGAATTTTTAGAAATTTTTTAAATTATTTTAAATAGGTAAAATGAGGCATCAAATTGAGCATTGTGTTCTAAGGATTAAATTTAGAACATATTGGAAGCAGCATAAGCCTACAATCCCTGTACATTCGGCTGAAGCCGAGAAGATGGAGATAGAATGCGTATAGTCAGCAATGCGCATGTTCCAGATTGATACGTCGGGTGGGGAGGTGAAATGTCGCCTTTTTTCACTGCTTTTCTTCACTCCGCAAATCCTCATGCGCATTGATATGGAGCATATGCATTGGTGACTAGGCGCATTCTATTTCCATCTTTGTCAATCTTCTCGGCTTTTTCCATCCTTGACAATCTTCTCAGCTTCAACTATGCTCCTTTCAGTAGTATATGTTGAGGACTTAAATATCATTGACCTCTATTACATGGCACGCTTAATCGGGTTTAATAACATAGTTACGAAGTTGGCCAATCATAGCTGTTCCCACAGACTTATATAAATAGATTGACTCAATGTGATAGAAAGAGATGATAATTCCGAGATGTCTTTGTTTAGTTCCCCTATACATATGTATATATCCTGTCTGTGAGTATCGTGTGAATTTATTCATGTAATTTATATTACGTGTGAACGAGAGAACTCAAATATAACCTAGTTTCGAGAGTTTAAAATCAAAATATAAGAACTACAATCGAGCAGTCCCCTGTCGTTCGACTGTAACAGGGGAATGCTCGACTGTAGTTAGTTGGTTCTTATATTCTTACCGGATCGGTGAAAACTAGGCCTATGTCGCTGCCCAGCGCTGTCTTCATGGAGGTGAAATTAATGAGCTATCAGAAGTCAGTGGCTGTTCTTCAAGAAGAATGGAATGATTTGTGATTGGCCATAACTGCAGATGTTATTAAACCCGATTAAGGGTTCTGTGTAAATGTTTAATGAATAAGCAGATATTGAAGACTTTTAGTTTATAAAGAGTAGTTTGATAAGTAACAATAAAACTCTTGCATGGAGGTAGAGCGGACTAAACTGAGTTGAAAAGTTCTCTACCATTTTATTATTTTCAATAGTTAACAGATATCAATTACTAAAAATAATCAAACATCGGTTTTTAATCATTTTTTACTCAAGTACTATTAATTTAAAAAAAACAGACAAAAATTGTTTATTTTCTTCTTATAGAGCTCTAGAAGAGCTCTAAGAATTTTTTCAGAATTTTTTATCAACTTCTTAATACTGCATTTTCTCATTGCTATTTTTACCAACATGAGAAAATGCGGTACTAAAACATTCTCAGAATCCTGAGAAGAAAATAAATAATTTTTGTCACTTGCTGTGTTAAGGTTTTTTATAAAGGATATTTTCATATTCTATTTGATTCATGAATTTATTTATGTTCTTGGATATGATCTAAGGTGATACTGTGCGTTCACAAATACAAGCGGTCAATGTCTGTACTTTATCATTATTATTTTTTTTTATGGACTTGTTTGCGCGCGCCACGTTTTTTGATGCATGTCTCGACAAATAGGTTAAGTTCATTTATTAACAAAATATATTTTGTTTTTGCAATCTGAGATAAAAACGGATTCTAAAGTATCTCATGTCTCATTTTTCTCTTTTTCTGTCTCATTTTTCTTCCTTCGTCATTTGGTGGATTGTACAAAATTTTAGTTTAACTGTAACAGGGTATGGGCCCAGACCATGCGGTATAAGTGACGAGGAAAAGCATACAGTGTATAAACTCAGTTTGTTTTCTGATAGAGAAAACAGCAGTTAACTATGAGTGCATCAATAGAACTCAGGCACATAACCAAGTTCGACGGGACAAACTTCCTGGCATGGAAATTCCAGATGAGGGCAATCCTTTTAGCGAATGACATACTGAGCAGTGGAAGGATCTAAAATAAAGCCGGAAGATATAACATAGAAGAAAGCAGGAAGGATTCAGAGAGATGCAAAAGTAATGTTTATCCTTTTATCATCGATGGAAACGACGCAACTTGACTACTTAATCACGAATCATCGGCAGAAATGTGGCGAAAATTGCGTTCAATTCATGAATAGCAAAGTGAATCCAACAAGTTATTACTTATGATAAAATTTCATGAGTACAAGATGGCTGCAGGCGATTCAATTACGCAACATATCGCGAGAGAATAGAAAATATGATGCGTCAATTAAGAGAGGCACTCTCCGACGTTACGATAATGGTAGTCTGTCATCGAGATTCAATGCACTGGTCACAGCATGGGATAGTGTGGACTTTCAGAAGCAAACACTACAAGGATTAACATCACTTATTAAAGAAGAGATCAGGATGAAAACAACTGAAGAATCAACAAGTGCATTGGCAGTTATAAATAAGAGTTACAAAACATGTCGATTCTTCAAGTCCCTTCAGGATAATCGGTATTCTTTAGAATGTTTTTCTGCCATAAAAAGGGGCATGTAGTCAGAAATTATAGGAAAAAAAGAGATTTGAAAAAAAGCAATCTCAAAAGACAAAAAGACGAACATACAGCGAATGTCAATGCTTTTATTGCAACGCGTAATTCATCTACGAACATGTCTAATTTGAGCGAGAGATCTATGCATGATATTCGGATAGCAGAGTATCCAAGCATATGACAGAAGAAATATTTTCAAAATTTAGTTGAAACCAGCAACGAATATGTATCTCTCGATGACGGTGCGAAATAAAAGGCCATGGGACCATATTCATCAAAATGAATTTGAACATAGCATCACGACAAAACTGGAAAACGTTCTATACATGCCTCCGCTTAATAAAAATATTTTTATAATTTATTTTCAGTGGAAGCATATTTAAAAAGAGGTTATATTGTCATTTTTGAATGTGACGTTGTGAAAATAAGTCTAAACGTTTTCAAGATTGGGACAAGAAAAGACAACAATCTATTCCAGATGTTTTTTCACACCGTTCTAAAGAATGAAAATTGCGCTGCCGTTGTTTCTGATCTGCAATTTTTGCATTGTGGCATGAGCGTCTCGGATGTATCAACTGCAAGACTTTACATGAGATGAACAAGTTTATTGGAACTGGGCAAAGTCCCTGAAAATTCCGATTTCATATGCGAAGCCTGTCAATATGGCAATACAGACTTCCGTTCAAGAAGAGCACCTAGGGATATGCAGCCTGGTGAGCTCATTCATTCAGATGTGGGCGAACCAATGTCAACAATCGATTGAAGGATTTTCCAAGGATTCCAGATTTTATGTCAGCTGGATAAACGTTGTCTCAGATTTTAGATAGATCGATTTTATAAGACATAAATCAGATGTTTTCGAAAAATTCCAGGAGTTCCATGCCATGATTAAAAATAAATTCGGTTGATCGATTAAGATTCTACGGATAGATAAAAAATATATCAACAACAATATGTCACGTTATCTCATCAAACATAGAATTCAAGTGGAGACAACGGCACATATCGCAGCAGAATAGAAGATCAGAGAGAGACAACAGGATTGGAATCTGGACCAGATTTATGTTACATGCAAAGAATCTTTCTGCTTATCTTCTCGCTTATGGGCAGAAGCTATGAATACTGCTGTGTACATCTTGAATCGGACGCCGACTTCTCTCTCTACAAACAGTACGTATGAAATCTGAATGGATAAAAGAGCGGATCGAGCGCATACAAGGATCTGAAGCCTTCACTCATATCCCTAAAGAACAAAGAAGCAAATGAGATAAGAAATCGAAGAAGCTAATATTCGTTGGTTATCAACGAGAGTCATCAAACTACTGCATGTATCTGCATACAGGAAAGATAATCGTTTCATGTGATGTTAAATTCGATGAATCTCAAGACAAAAAGATCACATTGACTAGTGACAATATTACACTTCCATTAGGTAATGACTCGTTTCCAAATGATCCAAGAGCGAATGAGAGTCTTCTAACTAATAGAACAATTGGAAAGAGACAGCAACAACGAGAGTTTTGAGCAAATAAGAAGAAATTCAACAAGAAGATAAGACACGAATTCGTGTTCTAAGAAACAGACGAAATTAAAAAACCCGATAAATATCAAACTAATTTAATAGAACTGAAGGAACCAAGTACTTTCCAGGAAGCGATCTCTGGAACGGAAGCTGAAAAGTAGATCAGAGCAATCCAAGAAGAATTAACGCACATGACAAAAACAAAACTTGAAGGCTAACATTTTTACCGAAAGGCAAATTAACAATACCATAGGCTGCAAATGAGTGTTCAAGATCAAAGAAACATCAGAGAAACAACCTGCGCTATAAGGGATTCTTTTTTTTTCGCACATCGATTATGCGCGAAAGGATTCACGCAGAAACCTGGTGTCGATTATCAGGAAATCTCCTCACCGGTAGTCCGGTATGAATCAGTACGAATCTTTCTAGTCAGAAATCTGGCGGCAGAACGAAATCTGGAGATAAAACAATTTGACGTGAAAATAGCGTTTCTGCATGGTGATCTTCACGAGGAAATTTATAATCTTCACGATGGAAATCATGATTACATCAGAAGCCTTATATGTGGATGACGGTTTGCTACTGGCGGAATCGAGGAAGGCGCTCGATGGGGTCCTTGATGTTCTGAAAGATTCTTTTGAAATTACTGAAGGCAGCACAGAATCTTTTGCTGGGATACAGATACAGAACGTGATCGTAACAAAGAAACAATCTTTGTTCACGAATGATGCTATATCAAGCGCATTTTGATTCGGCATAATTCTTCATTTTGATTGACGCAAGATTTGTACACGCAGTGATGCCAGATATGCCCCGAATTCGCGCATACGCGTTTCCAGCTTAACGGGCAGTGCTGTAGTTAGGTTAGGTTAGGTTAAATTAACGATGTGATGTCATGTGGACCACGAAGTTTGCGCGCCAAATCGAACCGGACAACAGGAGGAATCCTAAGAGAAAAATTATTTTAGGTAAAGTATTTTAGGTCAAAATGAATCGCAATGAAATCAGAAAAAGGCTCACAAAAAAGGTATATATCCGAAAATTTAAAAGATCTTGGTTAGACGAAAATCTCTTTAAAGGTTGGTTGACGGAAAATGACAACAAAGCTTGGTATAAAATTTGTAATATTTCGCTTGTTGCCGATATAATTTATCAAGACATACCGAATCAGCTTCTCATAGAGATAATGTAAATAATGTTAATGTAGAAATCGATACCTCATTTGAAGAAACTTTCACATTCCGACGAGGTAAAACGAGTTGAAATTAAATTATCAGCTTTTTTCGCCGAGCATATATCGTTTATAATATCGTTTTTTGTACAGTAGATTATCTGATACCGTTGTTGAAAAATATGTGTGTACGTCCCAAAGCTATACAAGATGTTACTGTCACGGACTAAATGCGAACAAATAGTAAAAAATATTATTGTGCAACGAGAAGTAGAAAAAATTGTCTAAAATTTACAAACATCTAAATTTTCAGTTTTAATAGACGAGAGTACCGATATAAGTGACAAAACTTGTGTATTCTCGTAAAATACGTTTCACCAGTAAATAAAAGAGTTGTAACAAGCTCAGAGTTGCTCAATTGTTACAAATCTCCTCTCGATGCTACAAATTGTTCCGCGGATAATTTATATAAACTTTTTAAAAAATACTTGTTAGAGTTCTTATTAAATTCCCTTATAAAATCTTGTTGAAATAGCAAGTGACAACGCATCCGTCATGATTAGAAATAAAAATTCTTTTTTGACACATTTAAAAGTAGATGTTCCGCAAGTAATACAATTAAATTTGCCATTCTACCGCGCTTGTAGCTAATAAAGCTAGTGAAAAATTACCGCGATCTTGCGAAAGTTTAATTAGAGATATTACTACATATATGTCCGGCAGTGCAAAACGAAACACAATTTTACGCGAGTTTCAAGATTTTTTTGAAGTAGAGCAAAATAAAATGTTGAAATTAGCGAAAAATAGATGGCTCGTTTTCATCAATGCGTTGTCAGACTTTTGAATAATTGGGAACCTTCAAAACATTACCTCATATTAGCTGTATCAGAGGATAAATTAGAATCAGCAGAAATTATTTTTAAATCAATTACATAATAATGATAATAAAGCTTATCTTTTGTTTTTAAAATATTAAATTTTTTCAATTCCTTTAATGCACTTCAATCATGTAACATTTTAATTCATAAACTATTAGCAACAGTCGACAATTAATAGCAGATATTGCAGACAATTTTATGACTTTTGAAGTTATAAGAACAAATTTCCCTTTTAGACTCAGATTCTGACGAACAATTAAAAGCTTTGCATGACATTAGGACTGGAATGTGAAACATTTTTATTAAAGGAGCCTTAGGAACGCACAATAGAAATTCGACAAAATTTAGAATTTTATAAAACGACAGTTCGCGAGTAATTAAACATTTGTTTTACAATGACACATTTTTCGAATTCGAATTTTTTGGACCCTAAAGTTGCTTTTTCTTCTAAGGCTAGAGCCACTTTCAAAGATCTTAATGTCGTTGCTACGCGCATAGATAATATTGATATAACGCAATTAGTTTACGAATAGCGAGTTTTACCACGTAGTTTTACAGAAGAAAAAAAAGAAAGTTTAACATCTTTAAATATTTAAGAAATGTGTGTCTAAAATATTAGAATGCGAAAATAGTAATAAATCTTTTCCAAATTTAGAAAAATTAGTAGAAGCAGTTCTTTCTCTCCCACATTCAAATGCCGAAGCAGAGCGAATATTTTCCTTTGTAGTAGATGTAAAAAATAAAAAAAGAAATAAATTGGGAAATGATACACTTTCGGTCATTTGCGTAACAAGATCATTCTTTCAAGCAGATAATATTAATTGTGTAAATTTTGAGATTAATTCGCGGCATTTAGAATTGCATAATTCTACGAATTTATATATTAGGTGTACAACTTTGCTTTCGCCGTTTTCCTATAGATGGCTTTAGCGGTAAGTGGTGGTCGAAATAAATAGATCATAGACGTCATACAATAAACTTGGGCATCTGTCAACATAAC
>Ga0157364_1003727_pt1 | contig 14901 bp, 5 predicted proteins | sample AttsexASBM2_FD_111476 | JGI IMG/M metagenome (GOLD analysis project Ga0157364, IMG submission 111476) | Fungus gardens microbial communities from leaf cutter ant in Ribeirão Preto, State of São Paulo, Brazil - Atta sexdens ASBM2 | ecosystem: Host-associated > Fungi > Mycelium > Unclassified ... | reverse complement strand
TTGATAAGCAATACCTAATACATGACTCATCTCTAAAAAAATCTAAGAGAACAAAATAAGATTTTCTAGAGGCAATAGTGTCAAGATCGTTGATGGTGGACTTTATTTTTCTTTTCTTTTTCTTTTTCCTTTTCTTTTCTTTTCTATTTTTAGATCAACTCGGGTTAGGGTTTATCAGTCACGCTGTCACATCAGTCACAAGTTGATGGCAAAGTCACAAGACTGATCACAAGACTTGGGAGAATGGAGTAGAAGGTTCTAAAATAAAGTGACATCATACAACATGGACAACACATGTTAGCCTTATGTCATACACACGGTCATTTAGGGTAGGGTGCACAGTAGTGAGCACGGACCATGGGTAGTAGTATATAAGCTAGACTACTTTGTACTAGGAACTCTATTGAGTTCTCTTGTGTTACTTAATACAAGAGTTGTTCTATTGCTTAACTCTAAGAGCTTTAGTTCATAACAAATAGCTACTTTAAGTATTTTACCAGTCCATAACAATTAAGCAGAACAATACTGACATAAGACTAGAATGATTGCACTAGGTGGTCAGAGACACTGATGGAAACATTGAGAACAATATCTGGAATTGGAAAGAACTTATCTAATGGTAACCAGGAACATAGAAGAACAAAGATATGAACATGAGTGAAAAATAAAATTTGTAGGCAGAGGTAGTAGAGATTATGTAATTGTTATTTTTGTACTTCATTGATAGAACTCCTTCTATTGCATAGTATATAGTTCAGTGCATCTGCTTTGATTTTTAGTTCTATCAAAGTCAAAAATTGTCAAAGTTGTGAACAATGGACTTTATTTAGAACTTAAGACTAAGATTATAGTATAATATCACATGTAACTGTTACAAATGTCACACACACCCTATGATAAAGTATGATATTTTTACATGTGATATATGAAAGAATATAGAAGAATTTGGAAGAATGATATTATATAGTATGTTAAATAGAACATTGACCTCATGTAGTATACATAGTCTTTAGGATAGATTAGTAACAGTCTTGTATAGACTACTAGCTAACATATAAGATAGACACACTTTGTACTAGAAGCTCTATTAAGTTTTCTTGTATAAACTTTATATAAGATTCTTTTTTTGACTTGTTACTAAGTCTTGAGTTGTAACAAGCTTCTTATCCAAGTCTAATACTACTAGTACTGGTTCTATTGTGAAGATTTACTTCAACTTGTTAAATACTTTCTGCTGCTTCTTTTTCCACTTTTACTTCTGACTATTATATATAGTTTTACCACTTTGGCAAAGTCTTTTACAAATTACCAATAGCAGTTTGTGAGGCCTAGGAATTTTTGGATGTTCTTAATATTCTTGGACTTAGATTATTCTAAAATTTCTTATACTAGAACTTCTTCAGTTTTATACATAGGTAGTTTTTCTTTATTTTTTTAGTACTTTTTTTTACCAACTTAGCATGTTATTTCTCAAAGTTGGTAGTTATTATCACATTCTCTATGAAAACAACTATATTACTAGTACTTACTGGATATCATTCATTATTGTCTAAAAGATAGTTAGCAAATTAGTCAATTTAACAAACAATTACAGTAAGCCTATAAGACTTTTCTGATACAGTAAAGACTGCTTTTCACTCATTATTTTCTTTTATATATATATTATTATAGCCCTATTATAAATCCAGCTCAGTAAAGATCTTTTTTGTATCTATAGTATCTATCAAGTCCAAGGTAAAAGGTAATTATTAATTGTTTAGTTATTTATGTATCTATATATTAAAATTCACAAATATAGACTTAAGACACTTTTTCTTAATTTTCTCTTTTTCCTTTCTTAGACTTAGCTAAGAAAGTATGATATGATGTCATGTGACAGTCATATAGTCACAAAGCATGACATATATCACATACAAGTCAAACCTATTATAATCATAGTCATATGGTTATGTAACTTAATAGAATATTTTTTATTTACTTTCTTCTCTTTTATTTTATTTTAATTTTATTTTATGTTTCTATTTGGACTTAGCTAAGGAGTTGTGATGTGATGTTACACATGTTACAAAAAAAGTGATGAGAGTGTGATACCTATCACAGTCACAGTTTTATAATTATATAACATAGAGAAAGTTATAAAAGATTTTAGAACAGATAATATTATGCAATATAGTTATAATATGTTGGTTTTATGAATAGTACATGGACTTTGGGGTAGGTTAGTTATAGTATGTGTACAGACCATAGTCTGAGATATATAAGATAGACTAGTTTATACTGGAAACTCTATTGAGTTCTCTCATGTTAACTTAATATAAGATTTCTTTTTTGTTTTAACTCTTTAAGGTTTAAGTTATAACAGCAACTGTAAAAGAACTAACTACTTTGTTTAGTTTTAAGTCTTAAACACTGCCAAAGCCTGTGGTAGCTTTTTTCTCTTCTTATATACAAGTCTCAAATATTACTACTAACTTTGTAGAATTTGTTAAGTCACTGCTGCCACTCTACCTTTGAAATTTCTTTAGGTATTTGTTATAACTTAAGCCAAAGAGTTAGGCAAAAGAGGACTCTTGTATAAATCCTATACAAGAGAACTCAATAAAGTTTCTAATACAAAGTATTTATCTTAGGCTAATTATTATGATCATTCTATAAGTGTTTGTCTTATGTTTGCTATGACTTGAACATGTGTTAGAGTTTACTTTATGTTTTCCTTATTTCTCTCTTTAAGAATGTTTTCTATTTTTTCATAATTTATAAGTATATAGTTGTAGATACAATTCTATATCTTTATGCTTTACCAATTGATTATCTTCTTCAATCTTACTCACATTCTTATCTAAGTTGCAACCTAAGCCAAGCTTAGGATCATAATACTAATGATCTGTGTACAGCTATATCTAACCTATTCTAAAGATCATGCATTATATATAAGATCAATATATAGTAACTATGCTAGATAATATTTGTTCTAAAACCTTTTATGTTTTTCTTTGTATTATATAACAATGTGACAATGACATGTGTGACCAACATGTAACAGCCATCACACATTGTTACATGTGATATTACACTGTAACTTCTAATTTATATCTAGAACAAAGGAAATAAAAAATAAAAAAAGAATCAGCAAGAATAATAAAAAGAAACCAAGTTCATTATCTTTAACTCTGACAGTACTGCCCACAAGATAATCACACTCCCTTTCCTTTAACTATAGTCTAATAAGCTTATTATCTGTTAGATATAGTTCACACCTTGTTATTCAAGATCTAAAGATGAGCTCTTGGAAGTCCAAATGAGTCATTTGTGTACTATCTGAGTACATGAAATATAAGAGTCAGAATGATCTTTGGCTTCAGCTTGTGTGTTAAATCTCTACAAGTTACACTGATCATATATCTTGGATGAGTTACTTAGGATATGATAAGTTCACTAGAAAGTAAGAGGTATATTGTTGCTAAAATTAAGAGTTAGTGATAGTTTTAGTTGATTTTCAGAATAAAGCTCATAGTATAAACTACTAGCTTATATACTAAGTATACTATCCAGAATAGTTATCTAGAAATAGAGACTGCTAAGCACTACTCTGGTTTCTAGTAATCCTTAGATACCAGAGATAGAGATCTATAGAGTTGACAAAAGTCTAGCAAGAATGTCTTAGGTGGAATAGAGATAAGTGATCTGCATTGGAAGAGATCAGGGAGTGTAGATGAGGAGAGAGGTATTATCTGTGAGTTGGGATAGATGTGGTCAGATTGGAATATGATACTACTATCCAATTAATGTTTTAGATTATTCTATTTGAGTTTCTGACCACCTGGTATTATTATTTCTAAGTTAAGTCAGCAATGTTCTGCCTGTTGTTCTACTTGATTAGTATAGACTATTTAGATATTTAAAATAGCTATTACCTCCAAGAAACTTTATTCTGTTTGCTTATAACTAGTTACTAAGAATAATAAACTCAGAACTTCCCTAAATATTGTAAACTCTGCACATCTTATGGACTTTGTCAAGTTATTCTTGTCAGGATCAAGAGAAGTGGACTTAGTTTTTCCCTATTCTCTTTCTCATTTTATTTTTATTTTATTTTTGATTTATTTTTCTATTTTCTATTTTTAGAACTTAGGGTTAGGGTTAAACCCATGAACATAAGAAGAAAGGCATGGAATAATAATGTTATATAACATGTGCAACACATATTGGTCTTGAGGTGTATACATAGTCATTTAGAGTAGGCTAGAAGTACTTGGCATAGACTAAGTGCCTCTAGTATATAAGGTAGACAATCCTGTACAGAGTTCTCTATTGAGTTCTCTTGTATTACCCAATACAAGAGTACCTCTTAACTTAACTCTAAGGGCTTTGAGCTATAACAGCTCTAATAGAAATAGTATTAGTATACACAAACTTAAAGTAAAAATAGCTCAGCTCTATCAATTTTATATTGAGGTTTTTACAAAAAGAACTTGACAGAGAATCTTCTACTATATTGTATACTATACACTCAACTATAATAGTTCATGTACTATATTATAAGGCTTTTCTAAACTATATCTATATCTAACCATTATAAGTTCACTAATCTTATAACTCAAGTCTTAGAGTTAAGACAAAAGCAAAATCTTATATAGGATTTACACAAGAGAACACAATAGAGTTTCTAGTATAGAATAGTGTCAAAGTTGTGAATGATGGACTTGGTTTTATTTTATTTTATTTTATTTTTATGTTCTTTTATTTTATTTTATTTTGAGTTTCTTTTTTCTTTTCTTTATTTGGACATAGGCAAAGAGGACAAAATGTGACATCACATGTCATGGTCATGGTCACATAAGTCATATGCTCATATGATGCAATGGAACAATGTAGAAGGTTCTAGAAATGATGATATCATATGGTATGGTTAACATATATTGACCTCAAGACAAATATATGGTTATTAGGGTAGGGTTAAAAAAGTGTAGCACAGACCATCAGTAGTTTGCATATAAGGTAAATGTCTTGTACTTAGGAACTCTATCAAGTTCTCTTGTGTTACTCAATACAAGAGTGTGTCTTTCACTTTACATATAAGCTTAAGTTATAACAAATAGTCTATTTTATATATCTTGGTATTATAATTCAAGTCTCAAAGTATTAAAACAAAAGAAGAACCTTATATTAGATTAACACAAGAGAACTTGATGGAGTTCCAAGTACAAAGTGCCTACCTTATATACACTTAGCTAATAGTCTATGCTACACTAAACCTAGTCTACTCTAAAAACATATATATTATATGCTATTGATATATAGTATGACATTATTGTTCTGAAATCTTCTATATTCTTCTATGATATATGATTGTGTAACCATGGCATGTGACATTACACTAATCCTAAGTTCAAAACAAAATAAATAAAAATAAAAATGAAAAATGAAAAAAAGAAAAGAAAAGAAATAAAGTCTACCATTTTCAACTTTGACACTTAGACCATAGTTTGTGTACAACTATGTCTAGTCTATCATAAGGCTATTGTAAGGGAATTTTTGCTTTGCTTATTAAATTCAAATCTATAGTATCTATAAAAGCTCAAGTTAATCTTATAAATTTCTTACTTCTTAGATCTTATACTAATAGCCTGCTATAACAGACCTTTTTTGTCAGAGTTGAAGATGATGGAATTTATTTATTTCCATTTCTTTTCATATTTTTATTTTATTTTAGATTTATTTTCTTATTTTAAACTTAGAGTTAAAGGTTAGTATAACATTATATCTGACTATTACAAACTGTTATATATCACTATCACATTCATATGATCACACATTATATAGAAGAATGTAGAAGGTTCCAGAACAATATATCATACAACATGTTTATTATATATTGATCTTATAAATAATATATGCTTTTTATATTATAGCATGTTTAAACTCTTATATATTATAAAGCCTAGAACATTGTAAAAAAAACTGAAAGAATAATATCAAGACATATATTTACAGCATATTTATCTCATGGTGTATATATGGTATATGTTATAACTCAAAACCCTTAGAGTTGGATTATGAAATAACTTTATATTGGATAATATAAGAGAACTCGATAGAGAGCTTTTTACAAAATAGTCTACCTTATATACTCCTACAGATGGTCTGTGCTAGCTACTGTGTACCCTACCCTAAATGACCATATGTAAAGCATAAGGCCAACATGTGGTATCCATATTATATGACATTACTTTGTTCTAGAACCTTCTACTTTCTTTTCTTAAGTCTTGTGATCAATGTTGTGACCACACCATCAGATGTGACATATGTGACAGTGTGACCAATCACTTCTAACCCTAACCCCAGAGTTCTAAAAATAGAAAAATGAAATAAATCAAAAAGAAATGAAAATGAAAATGAGAATAAGAAAATAAGAAAAGACTAAGTCCACTTTCTGTGATCTTGACAGTATACTTATAGCTATACTTATAGCTGATGTATAGACATTAGAGTAGGATTACTTACCATTAGCACAGACCATGTGTTAGTAGTATATATAGTATAGAAAAACATTAAAAACTCTTTGTTAAGTTCTCTTGTAATCTCTATAAGACTATTTTGTATACTATTCATCATTTTGATTAGTGGTTGCTACAATACTTTAAGGTAGACTAGATTTAGTGTAGTATAGACCATTAGCCTAGTATATATAAGTTAGATACTTTTGTACTTGGAACTCTATTGAGTTTTCTTGTGTTAATCCTAATATAAGGTTTTTTTCTTGACTTTACTCTATAAGTTTTGAATTGTAATACTCTTAGCCTCCTGAAATATTACTACAAACCTCTGTTTACTCCCTTATGACTTTTAACTTCATTCAGTTGCTATGTAATATATATAAGGCCAATATATTATAATTATATTGCTATAATGTCTCTTTGTTATGTGACAATGTGACAGTGACAGTGACAGTTATGACAATCATGTGTGATATTACATTACTATTTCTTAACCTCGCTTCAATAAAGAAATTGGAGACAGAAAAATAAAAAAAGATGAAAATAAGAGAGAAAAATAAAAACTAAGTCCACTGTCTTCGACTCTAATAGCCATGTACATACTATGAAGATAACATGCTGTAAATATGTATTTTAACATTATCATACTAAAACCATCTACTATTTTCTAGACCTATAATATAATATAATATAATATAACATAGTTATCTGTAAAATCAAAATAAAATAGTAGAGTTTCAAGAGCATATTATAACACTAGAAAGACTGAACTTAGTTATATCTTTAGGGTAGATTAGTATAGAACTAACAGCTAAAAGTATATAAAGTAGACTACCCTATAGTAAGAACTCTATTGAGTTTTCTTATGTCACTCAATATATAAGTACACTTTTGCCTCTAGTACTTGAGGCTTAAATTATAACATTATAGTTCTGTATTATACACTTCCTATCTTTCTTAAAGACAAAGAAGACTGACAAAGTCTGTGGTAACTTTGATAATCCAATATATTCTTTTTCAATATCAATTTCTATTTATATTTCTCCCAGGTTTTTCTCAGTTTTTCTTACTTTCCATTATTTTTCTATTTAAGTAGAATCTGTATTCTTATTGTCTGAAATACTAGCTAACATATTAAGAGAGAACAGCCAAGAGTTCACAGACTTCTGTCATCTTTGAACTCTTCTTCTTCTTCTTGGCACTAGAATATTCTTAGATATTCTAGCTACTACCAATTATATTAAGATCTACTCTTAGATGTCCCATTTACTTCTGTGGTCTAAAAAATATCTTCTGTCTTTTTAAAGTAAGAATGGTCTGCTCTTTGGAGAGATTATATAAGAGGACTAACTCTTACACAAGATTCTAATAATTAATTACCACTAATGCTTGTACTGAACTCTATAGAGTTTCTATTTCTTCTTAGTTAGAAATCCCCAAATATTACAGATAACACTGCAGAGTTCATCAAGCTAATACCATTACTCCTTGCTATTGGATCCTATCAAGTATTGTATAATATACTAATACTGTTCTATTCTATATGTTATTGCTATAAATCTCTTTTCTTTTCTGGTTGATCTTCTAGATACTTCTATCAGAGTTTCTACTCATTTGTATGTAACCATTCTTTGGTTATATCAGTATTTTTCCATTAGATTGAAATATACTTGAGGAGTATTTAGAATAGCTGTCACCTTCAGGAGACCTTATTCTACTCTCTTAGGATTCTTTTAGAGGTAAGCATCACTTATACTTTATTTAGACAATATAACTTAGAATTCTCCTATAGTAGTATAAACTCTATTAAGCTCTGTGGACTTTGTACAGTTACTCTAACAGACCAGTAGCAGCAGTAGCAGTAGCAGTAGCAGCAGTAGTTCTTTTTCTATATATCCTTTCTTTGGTCCTATATTGGTGCTCATTTCTGTCAAGTTGTATAGCATGTTTATACCATTCTTTAATTATTTTTGGAGGTTCTTCTGTCTTTCCTAATTTTTATCATATAACTTTTTGGAGTTTTTTTTTGAATTTATTTATTAGAAGTCTACCATTATAGCCACTTTTTCTGGCAGTCTTCTTAAAGATCTGCACATACTTGTTACATATCATAATACTTTGTTCTCAGTATCCATAGTTGATCCAATTTCATTGATTTTTTGTCTATTTCTCTAAACTTTTCCTAAATTTTATCATATAGCTTGTTAACTATGGTGAACTATTAGATACTAGTCTTTAGTTCTTTAATGATATTGTTCTTCCACACCTCTGCTAATCTTTGTACATGTCTCAATATATATGTAATCCTATCTGTTTCTGTAGCTTTCCCCCTATTCAATCTCAAATATAATCTACAAGTATTGATAAAGTCTATAACCTCCTTTGTTAGAGTAACTAGTGAAATCTGTGGGATTTTGTGGACTTTCACAACCTCTAGAAGAATCTAAGAAAACAAAGTGAAGTTTCTGGAGATAATAGACATCTTATATACCTATGATAAATATTTCAATCTCCTAGATTAGCTTACATAATGAGAAATGATGAGGACAGCATAATCAGTAATATTCCTGACAGAAAAATCTGAAATGTCAGCCCAGAAAAGAAGCAAGATTATTATTAACAACAGATAAGAGGTAATTGAAATAGTAGTTAAGGTCAAAGTCTAGAAGCAGCAGTAGAGAGCAGTAAGATTAGAAAACAAACACTACAGACTTTGATAGTAGTGTGAGGTCTTATATTAAGAAGATAAATACCACAAGCTATGGTAGCAGTATTGAACAAGGAGTTTGGAATCTATAGGCCTAGGTGGTAGTATTGAGATCAAAGAAATAAGTTTCCTTACATTCTTTTTCTTTCTTATAAATGATGGTACTGTCATCTTAGCACTGTCCTTACTCATTGTTATAAGTTGTTAACATATTATGGCTAGTTGTTGACTCAGAAGTTGTATCATTGTCATATGTTAAGTCTAATTCTGATAAAAACCTATCTTTTGCAGTAGTGTTATCAATTCTAACATCCAATAAAAGCTTGTCTTCTATAGTAATGTTATTCCATAACATGTCTCCTACAGCAGTGTTATACTCTATTTCAAACACTATAAGTACTTGGTCTTCCACAGCAGAGTTTACTTCTATACAATTTAGTCTTTTATAGTAGAGTTCTCCTTTTTACTTCTGTCAGTATTTTACTCCTGAAACCTCCACTCAAAGCTATATTCTGAAACCCTCAGATTCTTCTTTTAGTTTACTTATATAGTAGATTTACTATATTTCCCTAGTCTGATAATTAATGACAACAATAACAGTTGAAAAATGACCCTAGTTTTTATTGATGACATATTACTTATCAGAACTCACTTCTGTTAGACTTTGCTCTACTTTTGAAGTTGTAATACTATGGCAGATAAACAGTATAGCATATAAGCTGAAGCCAAGGTTATTCTAGAAAGTCTGTATTACTGTGTACTTTATATGGGTTTCTATATCTAGTACAAACTCTAAGCCAACCTCACAGACCTTCACCTTCTGGTATGAACCACACCTAACAATTATTTGTGATATTACTAACTTAGATTCTCTCTAATTAAGGCTAAATCTGTTTAGGTACTCAGTTTTCTCTAGAATAGATGCTTACTGTCTTACTAACTACTACTCTGATAGTATAGTTATACTATTTGGTGAATATGCTATAAATATATACTTTGACATTATTTCTTCTAGTTCTTTCTGCAACATTCTAGACCTATAATATTATGTTATGTGATGTATCATGTGACCACTGTCACATGCCTCTTCATCATTCAAGAATTAAAAGAAAAAATAAAAGAAAAAGAGAAATAAAATCAAAAAAATGGATAAAAATAAAAGAAAATAAAAATAAAATATAAGAGTCCAAGAATACTATGACAAAGTCTCAAGATGAGGGGCTACCAAAGATTTTAAAATTGAGTTCTACTATTATAGCTACTATTCTTAAGTTGTGATAACTTGTGAGTAGGGATGACAAAGGAACTCATCAAGAAGTTCTATTAGATTTGGAGTAGATTTACTACTTAAACAAATTGTGTTTGGTTTGTGGATACTATTCCTATGCCTACTTTCAAGATCTATTAATCTACTAGAAATTATGTAACTATGATTATATATTCTAGTAATATTATACAACTATAGTCTATAGCTATCTTTTCTATGGATACTTAGTGTAAATAAATAAATAAATAAGATTCTTAGAGTCATACAAAAGAACTTGATAAAGTTTCCAATACAAAGTAGTTTACCTTATATATTATAGACCATAGTCTGTGTATAACTAACTTACTCTAAAGTTCATGTGTTATCTATAAGACTAATATTGTTACAATTTAAGACCAAAAGTTAAGTCAAGAAAAGAATCTTGTATTAGAGTTAACATAAGAGAACTCAATAGAGTTTCTATTACAAATTAGTCTATCTTATATACTACAGACTATGTATCATAAAATAAACTACTTACTTATTTGTGACATCTGAATCTTGGGTGCACTCTCAGAGGTTCAGGAGTAATTCAGAAGTTCAATAATGATAACAATGATGATGAAGATCAATACAAATGTCAATGATAATGAAGGATAATAGATGACGATGATTGATGTTGTTAAGTCTGAGATCTAATCCTTAGACACAGAGGTATATATACAAAAGAGTGATGGTCTGTATATAAGCTGTTTCCATTACAAAACTTGTACCTAATAGAGGTTATCATTTATTATAGCAGCTGTCAGGCTGATTTTAGAAGGTAACTAATTATGTCACTATATTAATATACTTGTATCCCTATGGATACTTATTGCTATGAGATATACCATATATTATCAGGAACAATTTAATGAGCAGTTTCCAACACAAGTTCAATTGTACAAATCTATCTAGCTGTTCATAAGATAATAGCCAACATAATTTTTATAGTTATTGATAGCCTAATGTCTTGGTTGTTTGTTATCACTTTTGTACATCCCACATATGTGTAGATGGCCCTTATTTGGGGCTTTCCAGTACAACTTAGTTTGTAAAAATCTGTTCACTAGTTATAAAGATACAAGCTAAATAAAGTTTGTAACATTACTACTTTCTTTACATTCTCCAAATCTTCCTTCTTTTCTCATATATCATTTTTTACTGTAGACACCTTCCCTTTCATTGCACTAAGTACTTCACTACTCTCCTTATTTTTATTCTATTTAGTATTTTTTTACCTCCTATTCTTTAACTTCATCCACTTCTACTAGTTTTACTTCTTCCACCCTTTATTCTTCTACTTGTTTTCTATACTGCACTACTTGACTAGTGTTCACAATTGAATGAATTTTCATTGAAGCTGGCAATTATAATTTGATCACATTAGTGGAAACTACCTCATTAATGATATATGAACCAATATATCAATTCACTAGTTTTCTTGCCAGTTGCTCCTTGAACACTAGATTTTTCATGCTCAACATCACTTTATCTCCCTTCTTCTATTCCTCAGCTTCTCTTCTCCTCTTATCTACTTGCTGCTTCATCTTCTTTTGTGCTTTTCTTAATGCCACCCTAGCTTCTTTCTGTAAATTCTGTTGCCTTTTCTAATTTTCCCTTTTTCCTAATATTCACATTATTTTTTTCTACTTCTACTTTCCAGTCTAATCTTCTACTAAGCCTATCTGCCTTTTCTATCTTCATTTCTGGTACATGTTTCAAAGTGAAGTCAAATCTTGACAAATATAATGCTTATTAAGCTTGCCTTCTTTTCAACTTCTGTACTTTCATAAAGTATTCTAAGTTTTTATGGTCTGTTCAAATCTTGAACTTGAATTTTGCACTTTCTAATAGATGCCTCCAGTTTTCCAATCCTCTAATCACTGCTAATATTTCCTTGTCATGGATCTCATAGCTTCTTTCTGTTTCATTCAGAGATTTTGAGAGATAAGCTATGAGTCTTTATTTTCTATCTTCACACTCCATAGATAATACTCCTTCTATTGCATAGTCTGATATGTTAACTTCTATTCTCATTTTTTTGTCTAAGTCTGGTATTACTAATACCAGTTCTTTTGTGAATCTCTTCTTCAACTTTCTAAACATCTACTTCTGCTTTTTTGTCCAGTTCTACTTTTGATATTTCTTCACTAGATCATGTAATGATCTAGTTATGGACACAAAATCTTTAATAAACTGGCAGTGATAGTTGGCTAGTCTTAAAAAAATTTGTATGTTTTTGACTCCTTTAAAAGTCAGTCAATTTAATATTTCTTTTACCTTCTCCTCTTCCATCTTAATTCTCTCTGGACCTATTACCACTTCTAAAAATCCTACTTTTCTTACCTTCTACTTACAGTTTTTTGGATTTACATACAAATTATTTTCTGCCAACCTCTTTACTACTTCTTCTACTACCTTGTCATATTCTTTCTCTTCTTCTGTCTCTACTATAATGTTGTCAATGAAACTTTCTACTTCTCTAGTATTGATTAAGTTCTGAATCATCTTGTTCATTATTATTTGGAATGTTGCTAGAGAGTTTGTAAGTCCAAAGAATATTACAGTTGGTTCAAACAACACTTCCAGCATCATGAATGCTACCTTCTACTCATCTTTCTTCTTTATCTATACATTATTATATCCTATTTGTAAATATAATTTAGCAAATACTTTCTTGGTTTCTATGTTTTCTACAATATCCAAAATTAATGGTAAAGGGTAATTATTTTTGATTATCCATTTATTTAAATATCAATATTCCTGAACCATACACTTCTTACTATCCTTCTTTCTTACAAAAAACACTAGTGTCATTTAAGGTAACTTTGAGGGTCTAATATACCCTTTCCTCAATTGTTTCTTGATATACTGGTGCACTTCTCCTCTCTCCTCCCTTAATAATAGATATACCTTCCCCTTCCATAGCACAAATTCTTCCTTTACCTCTATCACATATTCCACAACTTCTTTGTTAGCATTCTCTTACTCACTTTCTTTCCAAAGACATGGATTTATTTGTAGAACTTTTGAAGTACTAATTTCTTGGCTTCTTCTTCAGGCTTCACTAGTTTTTCATCTTCATCCCAAATCTCCTATTGTCTTGCCATCTTGATTACTTTTATTGTATTCTTCTTTTTTGGTTTTATTTTTCTTTCTTCTATCCCTTCTCTTCTTGCTTCTTTCCTTTCTCTTTCTTTTTCTCTTCCTCTTTCTGCTTCTGCTATCCTGACTTTCTCTACTTTAGTCTCCACTACTTTTTGTACTTCTCCAGACACCTTATTATCTTTACCTCCCTCATTCTCTAAACAATTTCAGGATTATGGCAAGTAAGCCATGGTATTTCTAAAATCACACTCTATTTCTATCCTCCAGTCACACCAATTTCTGTTCTCTTCCTATGCCTCTGATAATAAATATTTACTTCTACTATATGTTTAATAGGTTTCTCCTTATTGAAGAAACTATCTATATTTTTCATGTATATTAGTCTTTCTATCTTCTTTAGCTTAAACTACTGTTTTTTAGCAAACTTTGAACTCATGACCAACTCCATTGCACCACTATTCAATAATGCCTCTACTATCACTCCTCTCAAGTCCAATCTTCACTATAACTTCTCTTAGCATATCCTCATTATAGCAAAATCTATTGTCTATTACTTTACTGAGCATTGAAAACCTATATTAATTACTAGGACCTAATTGAGGACTATTAGGTTCCCTTTCCCATTTAAATTACTATTGTTCTGATTGTCTCCATATTCTAGCCTTTTTCTTTATCCCACAATTCTCCAGTTCTTGCAATTTCTCACCAAATATCCAAATCTCTCATAGCTATAACAATTCCTTCCTCTATTTACATCTATGGTATATGGATTGCAATCTCTGCCCACTATTGCAGGTATATCATAGCTGTGTTTGTTCTTTCCACTCCTTTCATTGATATAAGCTTTGTTAGCATTTGCTATTGAATCTCTTGTCTTCTTAGCCAAACTTGAGACTAAGGAAATTGTTGCCTTTGTATCTCTCTAAAATTTGTTGATATGTTTGCCCTTAGTACTGAAGGCCCTATTTCTCTTCTTTTTTATGAGTTAAGTAAAGATAAAAAACAACTTTTATATTGAGTAATATAAAAGAACTTAATAGAGTTCCAAGCATAAAATAGTTTATCTTATATACCACAGACTATGGTCTGTGTGCATACTACAACTAACCTACCCTAAAGTCCATGGTACTCCATAAGACCAATTGTTATGAATCAATGCTCAAAGGGTTAAGCAAAGAAGCAACTCTTGTATTGAGTGACACAAGAGAACTCGATAGAGTTCCTAGTACAGAGTAGTCTACCTTATATACTAGTACCCATGGTCCGTGCTAACTACTATGCACCCTACCCTAAATGACCAT